>OLOD01001698.1_pt1 | contig 12867 bp, 9 predicted proteins | sample 1671921 | NCBI WGS metagenome assembly OLOD01 (sample SAMEA3136626, study PRJEB25190) | human gut metagenome | biome: human gut; feature: human-associated habitat; material: faeces | place: Austria | collected 2013
ACACATTGTCCAAATGCGTCCGCATTGAAGAACTTTTAATCAACTAAATAGCAATTATATTGTCTGGCTCGGCGCAGTACCAAATTGTTTTTTATAGGCCCGGGAGAAGGTGGTATAGTCGGAGAAGCCGCTTAACTGGGCGGCCTTCAGGATGGGGGTGCCTTTGGAAATTTTTGTGCGGGCGAGAAGAAGGCGCTTGCTAATGATGTAGTTGTGGATGGTGTAACCGGTTTCCTCCTTGAATTTCCGCATCATGTGATACTTGCTCAGGTAGTATTTCCGCGCAAGGGTTTCAATGGAAAGATCTTCAGTAAGGTTGTGGTTAATATAACGGAGAAGCTCTTCTATCTGGGAATCACTGCTGTAGGAGCGAGCGTCGTAAATGTACTGCTTTTCCAGAAAAATGCGGTTTACATAAACCATGAACTGGGTAAAAAGAGCTGAGCCAAGAAGCTCGCTTCCAAATTTTTCGTCTTTCAAGGCAGCTTCCAGTTCGTAGAGAAGCTGCTTTAATTTTTCCTGAGAGTCAGAGTCCAGACGGATTAGATTGTAACTCCGGTCAATCGCCTTCTGAAAACAGCGGAGTAGTTCTGTGGATTTGATGTCATCGCGGATCCATAGTACAAAACGTTCGTATGGAACCGAAAAATCAATTTCCGGTTTGTGTATGGCGTGACGGTTCACAAGGAGAATGTCCCAGGGCTTCAGGTAGTAGGACTTTCCCTCAATGTGGTAGGCTGCCTTTCCGGAAAGAAAGATGATCACCTTGTGAAAATCATGATAATGGTAGGAAAATTCTCGCTTGGTCTGATCCTTGATGTGAAAAAGCCGGAAATCCTGCTCCAGATAGCCGGTTTTTTCAGTAGGCTCATTGAAAGAATTCATATGTTATGGCTCCTGTTTTAACTATAGTGTGTATGGAACCGCAAACTTTGCTTGCAGCTACGTTTGCGTAGCATCATAATTCAATTCTGTGCTTGAAATATGACTTTATTATAAATGAAATACCGCATTTTTTGCAATATATTTCGCAAGTTATTCTATGTACATGGGAAAAATAAACGCTATACTGGATATATAAGATGTGATTTGAGAAAAAAGATCACGGGCGCTTCGTCAGAAAGGAATTGAAAACAATGAGAGACAGCATTATCATGACAAAATATCAGGGCTTTGGAAATGATTATCTGGTACTGGATGCGAAGAAAAACCAGCTTCAGCTGCAGGGCAAAAAAGTTGCGCTTCTTTGCCAGCGGGGGTTCGGACTTGGAGCGGATGGTGTGCTTTACGGACCAGTTGACATTAACGGAAAAATGGGAATGCGTATTTTTAATTCCGATGGAAGTGAAGCTGCAATCAGTGGAAACGGTGTCTGTATTTTTGCAAAATATCTTATGGACAATGAGTATGTTACAGAGAAAAAATTTGCCATTGAGACTTTATCCGGAACAATCGAAGTAGAGTGTCTGAATGCCAGAGCGACAGAGTTCCGCGTAAATATGGGCAAAGCCTCTTTTCTTTCCAGAGAGATTCCGGTAACTGGCGAGGTGCGTGAGGTGATCAATGAGCCATTTACATTTAACAAGAAAGAATACAAGGCAACTTGTCTCACAGTAGGAAATCCACACTGCATTATTTTCATGGATCAGGTATCTCAGGAAAAAGTAAGGGAGCTGGGGCCATATGTGGAAAATGCAGATGAGTTCCCGGAAAGAGTGAACCTGCAGATCTGCCGTCAGATTGATAAAGGAAATCTGGATATCGAGATCTGGGAGCGTGGCTCCGGTTACACAAAAGCTTCCGGTACAGGAAGCTGTGCGGCAGCCATTGCAGCCTACCGAAAAGGTCTGATGGAAAACAGAATCAATGTAAACCAGCCAGGTGGTATGATCCAGATCGACATTAAAGAAGACGGAACTATTTTTATGACAGGAACTGTTGGATATATTGCGGAGATGAGCGTGGCTGAGAGCTTTTTCTCATAGAAAGAAAATATGGTGCATATGGCGCATCCCAACGGCCGGGGCTGTGTAGCGGTAGCTACGGCGACTGACGTAGGAGCAGCAGATGAAAAATCAGACAAGTCAATATGGCAGTTGCTTAATTTTCAATGTAGGAGAATCCAGGTATAGAAGTAAGAAGACTTCCGTGCCTGGATTCTTTTTTGCTGCAAATGGGGGGATGTCTGTAAGCGATGTCATTATGCCTAAAGAGAGGAAAGCATTTTTTAAAATATGGAGACGGAATCAGCATGTTGATATACGAAACAGCCCCTCTTGTTGATAAAAAAAGTGCAATGTCTAAACTAAAAATAGATAGACATTTCTAACATAATTCTGTAAAATAAACAAAGGTTAGAAAACACTAATAATAGTTAAACAAGGAGGAAGAGAATGGCTGACAAAAAGTTATTAAGAAAAATTGCTCCGATCATTATGAGTGCAGCTGTAGCGATGACCAGTTCACCGGTTGGAGTTATGGCAGAGGAATTTATTTCTGGAGAAGCAGCTGTTGAGGTATCTGAGGAGACTACATATGGTTCTGATGAGATTTCAGACGACTATGACGAATCATCAGAGGCTAACGATTCAGCAGATTTTGGTACAGACACAGAGGATGGTTTTGAATCTGGAGAAGCCGCAGAAGAGGAGTCTGGATTTGAGGACGGCGAAACCGGAGACACAGAAGATGCTTTTTTAGCAGACACTGAGGGCGAAACCAACAATGAAGCGGGAGCTGTGAAAACAGTGGAGGATGGTCAGATCGTACTGATGAACATTCCCTATGAAGCTTTTTACAGATCTGAGTTGAAAAACAATGATGTAAAAGTAGATACATCCGCGACGAAAGCAAAAACAAAGATGAGCGGCGTGATGAATGGAAATGCTGCTTATCATACAAGCGCGGAAGGAAATGAACTTGCAGGTGTTACTTTTCCGGTAAAAGTGAATAAAGCTTCTGATTTGGAAAATTTTAAACAGATTACAGACAGCACTACTATAGAGATTACTACGAACATGAAAGGCCAGGTAAGTACTAATACATATACTGGTGCAGCGGCTCTTATTGAACAGCCAAGCTATACTTATTATGTTCCGGCAGAAACTCCTGCATATTACAAGGAAATGAGCGTAGATGAGAACGAAAATATTTCTTTTGGCGCTGTTCAGGGAATGTCCGAACAGAATGTTAGTGTGAATGCTGAATTAAAGCTTAATTCCAAATATGGAGATTATCAGCTTGAGCTGGATGAGACAGCAGTAAAGGCAGTAGTAAATGCATCTAATGGTGATAAGATTTATGGTGTAATCATCAATACAACAGACGGAACCACTTATGCACTCCGTCATCTTGAGAATATCTGGAAAGGAAAAGAACTTGCATGGAGCACCGGCTTTACAACAGAATCTCACGGTTGCCCAATAAGCTCTGACCACTACAAATCCATGATGGGAAAAACTATTTCCAGCGTAACGTACTATACGGATAAGGGGGAAATTAATTTTGATATTCCAGATACTTATGTTCCGGTAAAAACAGGTGTCAGTGCAACCGTTGACAACATCAAGGTAACAGATGCAGAGGTTAAAGTTGAATTATCTGAAGCACTTCCATCTGATTATTCAAAGAAATATGCAGTTGATGATGTGGAAGCAGCGACAACAGAGACAGGAGTAAAGGTTACAAATCTTACACCTGGAACACATACTCTGACAATTTCCGATGCAAATGGAAAATATGCTCCTGTCAGCGCTACTTTTACAGCAACAACAGATACTGTAATGGCTTCCTATGATGAGTATGAAGGAAAACTGGTTGCTGCGGCAGATATTACCGCTGAGCAGTTTGTTGCATTTACCAAAACAGTTTCAAAAGTAAAAATTGGTGACCAAGAGTATGCTGCAAGCGGAAAAGGTGCTGTGAAGATTGTTCAGGAGGATGGAACTCTTGATTATTCTAAAACAGCTGTAAACGATGGAGATACAGTAGTTGTAAGTGCTGCCGGATACCCAGATGTAACATTTGTTTACAACGAAAACGTATATGTATACGCAGGTCTTACATGGGCTGAGTACTGGGCTTCCGAGGATGTATACAATGCAGGCTCCACAGCTTCTTCTGAAGAAAAAGACAGAAGAGGTGAGTCAGACCTTGGAGCATTTGATGCTGTAACAAGAGCAACTGCAAACCATGGCCTTCACAGAGGAAGCTTCCAGGCAATCGCGGTTCTTAATGGAAAAACAGTTTCCCACTGGAGCGCAGACGGAAAAACAGTTTATTATGCCGATGGAACATCAGAAGTATTTAACCGGAACAATGTAACCGGATATACCGTAACTGGACTGAAATATGTACCGGTTGAGATTAAGAGAGCTGACCTTGCTGCTTTTGCAGAAAGCCATGCAATTGTAAAAAATGGCGGACAGCTGATCGGCGGTTATGGCGAGAAAGAACTGAAATCCTATGAAGCTGTTGCAAATGTAACTGCAAATACAAATGGTTTGAAAAAAGTTACAAAAGCTGAAGACGGAAGCTTTGTAATCGGAGCAAGACAGAACGGAACTGAGTCTGGTATCAAAGATGCAGAGCTGAAAGTGGCAGACGGAATTACAGCAACTGTAAAACCTGGAAATGGTTCTTATGGTGAGTTCCTGAGAGTTGACCTGACTGGAAACTATGGCGATCTTGGTGCACATATGCAGTCTGTTGAGTGGGCATATTATGGAAATGATTCCACTTATACAAACAGACTTGCAAACTATGGAACAAAATTTGCAGCTGATAACTGGATGCATAAAATGATGGGTATCCAGCTTGGTCTTACAGAATCTGGAAGATGCAAGCTTCCGGAAGGAACTGACGGAACTGGTTACTGGATCCTTACTGTTCATGCCCTTGGATACCAGGATTACGTTGTAAAATTCCAGGCAACAGCTGAGAATATTGCAAAACCTGCAGGTGATGCAGATTCCACACCACTGGAAAACATTATCGCAGAAGCAAAAGCCCTGAACGAGGCTGATTATACTCCGGAGAGCTGGGCTGCTGCAAAAGACAGCATTGCAAATGAGCTTGAAGAGTGCGAGGAAATGCTTGCAAATATTAAGAATCAGACAACTTATGGCGTAGAAGAGCAGATCGGACATTTAAGAGAAGCTCTTAACATGCTTGTAAAAGCTCCGGCTCCAACCGCAACACCGGCACAGCCGACTGCAACACCAGCCCCGGCGCAGCCGACCGCAACACCGACCCCTGCACAGCCAACTGTAGCACCTACACAGCCAACTGTAACTCCGGCACCGACTGCAGCACCGGCCAAAGGAATTACAGCAACTGCAAAAGCTTCCACAATTTACACCAAAGGAAAAACCTCTACAACCATTACGGTTGTAAAAAATGATGTAACTGGAAAAGTTAAATTTACATCCAGCAACAAGAAAGTAGCGACTGTTTCCTCCAAAGGCGTTGTAAAAGCGAAAAAAGCGGGAAAGACAACCATTACTGTAAAGGTTGGAAATTACACTAAGAAGGTAGTAATCCAGGTTAAGAAACCTTCTCTGAAGCTTGCAAAATCTTCTGCAACAATCAAGAAAGGCAAAACAGTAAAAATCAAAGCAACCGCAACACCATCCGGAAAAGTAACATATAAGTCCAGCAACAAGAAAGTAGCGACTGTTACTGCAAAAGGTGTTGTAAAAGGTAAGAAGAAAGGTACTGCAACCATCACTGTTACAAGTAATGGAGTATCTAAGAAATTCAAAGTAAAAGTAAAATAATGATTACAAAGCTTTTACGATAACAAATAATACTTGTGCAAAAGCAAGGCAAAGGAACGGGGGCCGTTTTTAACAGCCCCTGCTTTTGCTTGTAAAAAGAAACTTATTTTACTACATATTTTAACAGGAGACAGCATGAAAAAACGAGACGGTGATAAGAATCCTTTTGAAAAAAAGAATCTGGTGAAACTTGCTCCGGCAGCAGTGGTTATTGCTGCTGTGGCTGCAGCAGGTGCTCAGGCTGGCAGCAGTGGAAAAGAAGTGACTGCTGAAACCAGAGAGGTTGTAAAATCCCAGGATCTGGAATCGCTTTTGAAAACAGCCTATTCCTATGAGACAGCAGATGACGAGGCAGAAGAGGAGAGTCTGCTGAAAACAGGCAAAAACACATCATCAGCTTCTTCAAAGAAAAAAACTTCCAAAATTTCAAAGAAAAAAAATGGTATAAAAAAAGGAAGCTCAAAGACCCTTCCAGTAAAAACGGCTGCATCTTCAGGGGTAGGTCAGGGCTCCACCACTACACCAACTACAGAAGTTCCGGAAGGCGGCTATAAAGATGGAACTTACCAGGGCAGCGGTACTGGCTTTGGGGGAATGATTACCGTACAGGTAACTGTATCAGGTGGGAAAATCACAGCTGTTGATATATTGAGTGCCTCTGGAGAAACAGGCTCTTATTTTGCCTCCGCACAGGGCGTTGTAAGTAAGGTTTTATCAAGCCAGTCCCCGAATGTGGATGCAGTCAGCGGTGCAACTTACTCCTCAAACGGAATTATCCAGGCAGTACAGAATGCCCTTTCACAGGCAGGAAACAGTGATTCTGCCACACCAACTCCAACGCCAACGCCAAAACCTGCAAAGAAACCGAAGAAAGATACTTCTGTCAGCTATAAAGATGGCGTATATGAGGGACAGGCAGAAGGCTTTGATGGAACCGTAACGGTAAAGGTTACAATAAAAAATGGAAAAATCAAAAAAATAAGCAACACAAATACAGATACACCTGAATTTTTTTATAAAGCATGGAAAACAATCAAGTCCAATGTGATTTCCAGACAGAGTACTTCTGAAATTGATACTGTAAGTGGGGCAACATTTTCTTCAAATGGAATTCTCGGAGCTTTATCCCAGGCTCTTTCAAAGGCTGATCAATCAGGAACTACAGACTCAAAGGAAGAAGATATAACTCCAACCCCGACTACTGTACCTGATGAAACTGTAACACCAATTCCAACGGAGATTCCACAGCCTACCAAGACTCCGGATAATCCGTCAGATGAGCAGCCGGTTGTAAATCTTTTGAAAGATGGCACCTATACAGGGTCTGCAATGGGATATTCCGGACAGGTTAACATAACACTGACGATTAAAGATGGAAAAATTACGGAAGTAACAAATACAAACTCAGATACCCGAAGCTTTTTCAATAAGGCATGGAGATCCATACAGCCTAAAATACTGGAAAAGCAGAGTACAGAAGGAATTGACACTGTAAGTGGTGCAACATTTTCTTCTATGGGAATTCTGGATGCGTCCAAAATAGCACTGGAGCAGGCAAAAAATACAGAGGTACAGCCTTCAGTAACGCCAGAGCCCACTGAGGCGCCGGATTCCACCGAGAAGCCAGAACCCACAAATACGCCAAAGCCGACTTCTGTTCCGGAACCAACGACTGCACCGGAGCCTACAGCTGTACCAGAGCCTACTGAAACGCCAGAGCCAACTTCTGTACCGGAACCGACGGATACACCAGAGAATTCTGTAACGCCGGAACCCACAGCTACGCCAGAACCCACGCCTGTGCCTGCTGGTGCATATACAGATGGAACCTACACTGGTATTGGAGAAGGTAATGACGGACCAGACAGTGTACAGGTTACCGTAACAATATCCGGAGGACAGATTGTGGGAGCAACCTATTTTTCCTATGATGATGAAGAATATGTAGATACAGCCTGGGCAGGAATTCTTGGACAGGTTATGGGAAAGCAGTCAGCAGACAGTGTAGATACAGTATCTGGATGCACATATTCTTCCCAGGGAATTATTCAGGCATTTCGAAATGCATTAAATCAGGCAAAAGGAGCATAATCCATGAAATACCAGAGTTTTATTATGAGAGTTTTATGTCTGCTTCTGATCGTTGGCGCCGTCCTTGGCTACAACTCCATGCAGAAAAAAGACAGTGATACCGAAAAAGACCAGCAGATCGCCAGTCTGACAACCAGAGTGGAGGCCTTGGAAAAACAGCAGGATGAGATATTAAGTGCCCTTGAAGAGGTTGCAAAAGCGCAGGAAGAGGCGAAGAAAAAAGCAGAAGAGGAAGCGAAGAATCAAAAAGCACAGGAGAAAGAAATATCTTCCGGGGATGCTTCCGAGGACGCGAAAAAAGATGACGAAAATACAGATGAGACAGAGGCTGAGAACGCTTCTTCTGAGGAAGAAAGTGAAGATCTTGTCTACAAAAACGGAACCTACACAGGAGACGGCCAGGGCTTTGGCGGCAACATCCAGGTTCAGGTTACACTTGAAAATGACACGATTACAGACATTCAGGTGGTAAGTGCACCAGGCGAAGACTCTGCATACCTTTCCCAGGGACAGGGCGTGATCAGCACCATTCTGGCTTCCCAGAGTACAGACGTTGACACCATTTCCGGCGCAACCTTCAGTTCCACTGGAATTATCAACGCTGTAAATGATGCACTTGGAAAGGCGGAAAATCAATGAAAAAGAGACAGAGAAAAATCCGGCTGATCCGCGCCGGCATCCAGCTTCTGTTTTTCATTTTTGCTCCGGCACTTTTTTCCACGGCATTCGCAGGCGTGAAGTCCATTTTTCAGGCAATCGCAGCACATCAGACAATCAGCTGGAATTCCTTTCTGGATGTGACTGCCGTGCTGCTGGTGGTAACCTGCCTGTTCGGACGGCATTTCTGCGGATATGCCTGCGCATTTGGTTCCCTTGGGGATGCATTGTATGAGCTGACTGTGTTTATCCGCCAGAAGGTTTTTCATAAAAAAGGCCGTCACGGATATTCAGAAAAAGCCATTCGTATTTTGCAGAAGGTGAAATATATCTGGCTTCTGGTGCTCCTTGTATCTATCCTTACCGGCTGGTACAGCAAGCTTCAGGGCATGAGCCCCTGGGATGTGTTTTCCATGCTCACCGCTGGCAGACTTCCCGGCGCCGCCTACAAGGTGGGGATTGTGCTGCTGCTTCTGATCATGATCGGAATGTGCACCCAGGAAAGATTTTTCTGCCAGTTCCTCTGCCCAATGGGCGCGATTTTTGCTATAATGCCTATAGCACCCTCTGCACTGTTCAACCGTGACAGAAGCACCTGTCCGGCGAAATGCGGAGCCTGCAAAAAGCGCTGTCCTGCTCATCTGGACATTGACGGTGATACCCTTCTCTCAGGAGAATGTATCTGCTGCCACGCCTGCCAGGGAATCTGCCCGAAGAAGAATATCCGGATCGGGATTCCGAAGATGAAAGATGAGAGCTCTTTTTAAACACGCGCTTGGAAAAGATGGGCGAAAGCTATTGGAAAGTAAGAGAAAATAAAATCAGAAAGAACAGGATATGAGTAAAAAAAGAAGTAAAGTAAGATTTCAGAATGAATTCGATTTAATTAAGGTACATTATAAAAAGCAGTCCAGAGGTCAATCACTTACCTGCTTGGATATGTTTAATGGGAGAAGGCATTTGAGAAAGAGAAGTGCGGCAGGAATCCTCTGGGGCAGCCTGCTTCTCACTGTCATTTCCGCAACAGTACTGGGAAAAACAACTACAGTTGTTTATGCATCTGACGTGGAAAAATACACCAACGCAGATTTCGCAATGGACACGGTAGTTTCCGAAACCCTTTATACCTCAGGCGAGGACATCAACACCCAGATTGGCGAAAAGCTCCGCGAAATGGAAACCACCCTCCTTTCCTGGACAGAGGAAAACTCCCAGATTTCTCAGTTGAACAATGCTGATGGCAAGACCATGGAAGTCTCTGATGAACTTGCCGCCGACCTTGAGAAAATTCGCCAGCTTTCCCAGGAATCCGACGGTGCTTTTGACCCCACCCTTGGAAAAATCATCCGTCTGTGGGACATTGACGGCGAGAATCCTCATGTCCCGGACCAGTCCGAAATTGACACTCTTCTTCCCGAAGTGGGATACGAGAAAATTCAGATGGACGGAAACAATGTAACCCTTCTTGATGGCTGTACCCTGGATCTTGGTGCCGTTGGAAAAGGCATGGGCTGTGACCTGATTATGGACTACCTTAGAAGCCAGCCCGATGTTTCTGGTATGATCCTGAACCTAGGCGGCAGCAGTGTCATGACCTACGGCGAAAAGCCAGACGGTTCCCCCTGGAAAGTAGCCCTCACCGATCCCCGTGACACCGAAGGTGACTACCTTGGCGCCATCACCCTGGACGCCAACCAGTTCCTTTCCACCTCCGGCGACTACGAAAAATACTTCATAGATGATGGAATCCGCTACCACCACATCCTGGATCCAAAGACCGGTTACCCGGTCTGGAATGGTCTCACCTCTGTTACCATCATCTGCGACCAGGGTTATCTGGCCGACGGCCTTTCCACCGCTTGCTTCGTCCTGGGTATGGACGCCGCGAAACCTCTTTTAGAGAAATATGATGCAGAAGCCGTATTCGTTGATGAAGACAAAAATGTGTATGTGACAAGTGGATTGATGGATAAATTCGAATTAATGAAAGACGGATATATAGTAAACGAATTATAAGTTGTCCATGATAGATTCATAGAAACTGATAGCTTATGGAATAGCAAGAAGAGCTCCCGACGATAGTTCAAAACTATCGCCTGGAGCTCTTTTTCAACCAACAGCATTTGGGCTGGGTATATTCCTAAGCGGGGCATTCAAGGCGCGCCCTTAATGGAGCGGAGATCCACTGCTTACGAAGACTTAACATCGAAGGCTCTCCTGAGATGTTTAGTCGCAGTTAGCAGTTAGCTCCGCGGAATGTTGCGCCTCCCCGCGTGGAATATATCCAGTCCAAACGCGTCCGGTACTAATACCTTACGGAATTCTTTTTAAAACTTCCTTCGTCAGCACTCCAATCAGCAGTCCTGTAATTACTCCGGAAACCATCAGCGCCGGAGCATAATAATACAACAGTCCCACCGTATGTGTTGCCGGAATCGCCACCAGCAGCTGACCAATGTTATGGGAAACGCCACCAGCCACACTTACACCCAGCTGCCCGAATCCAATCTTATTTTTTACAAAAACCATCACGATCAAACTAAGGGTCGCCCCCGCCAGACTATACATAATACTGGAGCCGCTTCCAAACATAAAACCGATAATAAAAATTCTCACAATGGAAACCAGCGCCGCTTCTTTCCACGTATATCTCTCCAGCACAAAAAGCACCGCCAGATTTGCAAGCCCCAGCTTCATTCCCGGAATTCCCGCAAAAAATGGAATCAACGACTCCACATACCCGAAAATAATGGCAATGGCTGCAAACAGCCCAAGATACGCTGTCTTTTTCTGATCCATCACTTACACCACTGCGTCAAATCCACTCTCGGAATCCTGTGAATCTGAATCGCCCTCTCCCTGAATGACTACTCTGTTTGGCAGGCACACAATATATCCGCCTGCACTGCCCACTGCCGGCTGCTTCATGCAAAGATGATCCGGACAGTCCGCATCTGTCATCTTTACCTCGCCGTCCTTAATTTCACACACATTGGTATCCCCAATCTGGATCACCTGATCCTCCGCCAGTGAATAAGTCCCATAAAGCTCCCCATCCACCATAATCTGAATCGACCCATGAGTTCCATGTGGAACCGCATAAACAAAAATACAAAGCACCACTGAAATAACCAATAGTGCACCAATAAATACCGCTTCTTTTTTCTTCAAAAATGATACCTCTTCATTAATCGCTTTAACCAAAATCATTATATCATAGAACCATGACCCACAAACGGACTATTAGTTTATGATATAAGAAATACAGAAATTTTTCAACCTATTCTAAAATCCATTTTTGAGAAAAAATCGCAACAGAGAGAATGCCTGTTATTCATAAAGAAAACGGTAACGTGTGGCTGTTCCTTTCCACACCGCTTTTTATTGTAATTTTCCACGGAATATGCTATTGTATAGTTTGAAAGTCTGTGTGCCGTGCGGATCGCGGGAATGATTTTTCAAACACGTTCCAGGCCGGCGGCATTGTTGGAGAAATGTAACGATTCAGAAAACACTGGACTGTTACACAGAAATATTAGAAAGAAGGTGAAGCTATGGTTGAATTAGACCAGTTCAAGAGCATTCTTGCAACATACACAGAACCATTAGTGGAAGTGAGGGATTCACTTTGACCTGGCTAACAAAGAAAAGCGGGTTGAAGAATTAGAGCGCGAAATGGAAGCGCCTGATTTCTGGGACAATGCAGAAATATCCCAGAAGAAAATGAAAGAATTAAAGAGCATGAAGGACGACATGGAAACCTATCAGAATCTGGTAACCCAGAAAGAAGATATGGAGACCCTGATCGAGATGAGCTATGAGGAAAATGATCCGTCCATGATCGAAGAAATCCAGGAAATGCTGGATGAGTTCCAGGCACAGTTTGACAGTATCCGTGTGAAGACACTTCTTTCAGGAGAGTATGACGGCGAGAATGCCATTATCAAACTGAATGCAGGAGCTGGTGGAACAGAAGCCTGCGACTGGTGCAGTATGCTGTATCGTATGTATACACGCTGGGCTGAGCGCAAGGGCTTTTCAATTGAAGTTCTGGACTATCTGGACGGCGATGAAGCTGGTATCAAATCTGTTACCTTCCAGGTAAACGGAGAGAACGCATACGGACTTCTGAAGTCTGAGAAAGGTGTTCACCGTCTGGTACGTATTTCCCCGTTCAATGCGGCTGGAAAGCGCCAGACCTCTTTCGTATCCTGCGATGTAATGCCGGATATTGAAAAAGATCTGGACGTAGAAGTCAATGATGAGGACATCCGTATTGATACCTACCGAAGCAGTGGTGCCGGCGGACAGCATATCAACAAGACATCTTCTGCGATCCGTA
>OLOD01001699.1_pt1 | contig 12863 bp, 10 predicted proteins | sample 1671921 | NCBI WGS metagenome assembly OLOD01 (sample SAMEA3136626, study PRJEB25190) | human gut metagenome | biome: human gut; feature: human-associated habitat; material: faeces | place: Austria | collected 2013
ACGGATCTTCCATGGTAGCCGTTACCGGAATGGCATCTATGAGCCGAAACTTCGTTCCGACCATGGGATGTTTCTTCGGTCTTGCATTTAAGAAATACGGAATGCCGCTTCCGGCAATCATCATCGGTGAGTTCGTAATCAACATCATTTTCTTCGGTTTCATTGCTCTCGGAGCACCGACTGCAATTCAGGATGTTATCACAGGACTTGCACTGCTTATTATCATTACTGTGACAACAAAGGCTACTAAGGGCGAAATCGTCAAGTAATGAAGGGAGGAAGACAGCAATGAGTGAAGTAAGATTACAGGTAAAAAATCTTTGTAAAAACTTCGGTATTACAAAAGCAGTTCAGAATGTATCCTTCAATGTAAATAAAGGAGAGGTTCATGCACTGATCGGAGAAAATGGTTCTGGTAAATCAACTCTGACCAACATGCTGACCGGTATCTACAGCATTGGAAGCGGACAGTTCATTCTGGACGGAAAAGAAATCCATCCGAAGAATCAGGTAGAAGCAAATAATGAAGGGGTATCTATCATCGTACAGGAACTTGGAACTCTGTCAGGGCTTACAGTTGCAGAGAATATTTTCCTTGGACATGAGGATCAGTTCGTACATTTTGGAATTAAAAATACAAATGCTATGAACAAGAAAGCAACAGAGCTTTTAAAGAAATATGGTTTTGACAGAATCAAAGCAGCTGATATGATCGATCATTACAATTTTGAAGACCGTAAGCTGGTTGAGATTGTAAAGGCTACATACTTTGATCCGAAGATTGTTGTTATTGATGAGACAACAACTGCTCTTTCACAGGAAGGACGTGAAGAGCTTTACAAACATATGGAAAGAATCAAAAAGAGTGGAAATACAGTTATTTTCATTTCTCATGACCTTCCGGAAATTCTTGACAAGTCTGATACAATCACAATTCTTCGAGATGGTGTTTACATCGATACCGTTAAGAGTAAAGATGTAACAGAAGATGATCTGAAGAAGCTGATGGTAGGACGTGAAGTAACAGGTGATTATTATCGTGCAGATTATGGCGAAAAAGTATCTGACGAAGTTGTATTATCAGTAAAGAATGTTACTGTTCCTGGATTGATCGAAGATGTAACATTTGATCTTCATAAAGGTGAAATCCTTGGATTCGGTGGACTTTCAGAATCTGGTATGCATGAAATCGGAAAAGCTATTTTCGGTGCATCTTATGACCGTACAGGTAGCGTAACACTGGCAGATGGAACACAGATTAATGATATTCCGACTGCGATCAAACACAGCATTGCGTACACATCAAAAGACCGTGATAATGAATCTGTTGTTCTGAATCAGAGTATCGGAGACAATATCTGCCTCCCATCACTGGATGAACTGGCAGGAAAGTCACATCTTTTAAGTGATAAGAAGCGTAAAGAATTTGCAGACAAATATGCAAAACAGATGTCTGTAAAGATGGTAGATGTAAACCAGTTTGTATCAAATCTTTCAGGTGGTAATAAACAGAAAGTCGTTCTTGCAAGATGGATCGGAAAAGATTCTGACATTGTTGTACTGGACAGCCCGACACGTGGTATTGATATCAAAGTTAAACAGGATATTTACCAGTTAATGAATCAGATGAGAAAGAATGGAAAATCCATTATCATGATTTCGGAAGAGCTGATGGAGCTGATCGGTATGTGCGACCGTATCGTAATTATGAAAGATGGAAAAATCAGTGGTCAGCTGGATAGAGATAAGAACCTTGATGAAAACGGTCTTATTTCTATGATGGTATAAGGAGGCAGCTATGGGAAGTCAAGTAAGTGCAAAAACAAATGATAAAGAGCAGCAGCTGAAAAAGGCATCTAAAATGGCCTTAATTCGTTCGCTCCTGCCAATCGTAGGATTGGTTGTTATTTTCCTGTTATTCAATGTCCTGACAGATTTCCGTATGATGGGAAATATGTCACTGGTACTTTCACAGGTATATGTAACTATGATTGCAGCTATGGGTGTTTTCTTCATTATGACAATGGGAGGTCTGGATTTCTCTCAGGGATCTATCCTCGGTATTTCATCCATCGTTGTATGTATTCTTTCACAGAAAAGCATTCCACTCGCAATTATCGGTGGCATTGCATCTGGTGCGGCAATTGGAGCTCTGAATGGTTACTTCTATGTATTCCGTAAGATTAAATCCTTCATTGTTACAATTTGTACCATGTTCTTATTCCGTGGATTTATCAAATACTTTACAACAAATGCACCTGTTGCGGGTTCTGCAAAACTGATCAACTATGACAGTACAGGACTTAAGATTGCATGTACGGTAGTTATTTTGATTATTGGATTCATTGCATTCCGTTATACAAAGTTCGGAACTTATCTGAAAGCAATCGGAGCCGGTGAAAAAGCAGCAATGTTCTCTGGTATTCGTACAGATAAGATGAAATTCCTCATCTATGTACTTGCAGGTGCAATTACAGGATTTGCGGCATTTATCAATGTAATCAAAGTCGGATCGGTTACATCTTCAGGTGGTAACCAGCTGGAAACACAGATTCTGATCGCGCTGGTATTAGGTGGTATGCCGATTTCCGGTGGCGCAAAGGTTCGTTTTGAAAATATTGTTGTTGGATCTTTACTGTACATCGTACTGAACAGTGGACTGACAATGATGGGATTCACAACACAGATGATGCAGCTCATTCAGGGTGTTGTATTCCTGATCTTCGTGGCAGTATTCGCAGACAGAGAATCTATCCAGGTAATCAAATAATAATTTACATAGTGGGGAACTGACAGTTCTCGTTTACGAGAAGAATTTTCCGGATGTATACAGATCGAAAGTCAGGATTTGCAGTCCAAATAAGATTGCGGATCCTGATTTTTGGTCTATGTGGCAGAAATGGAGAGTTTATGCATAAGACAGAACAGGAAGGACTTAAATACCAAAAATTATATAATTGGGCACACACACTGATCACCAGTGGTGTGATTAAAAATATGGATAAATTTCCGTCAGAGACAAGCCTTCAGAAGAAGTTTGGATATTCCAGGCAGACGGTAAGGACTGCATTGCGGCAACTGGAGGAAGAAGGTCTGATTACCCGTGTGAGGGGAAGCGGAACCTATGTTTCTTATGACAGCAGTGGAGTAAATGGAGAAAGACCACAAATAGGTCTTCTTTTGAGCTATTATTCTGATTATCTGTTTCCGCGGGTATACGACGGGATTGAAGCTTCGCTGACAGAAAAAGGATATGGAATTGAGGTTGCGGTAACGAAGAACCGCCTGAATGATGAGGCGATTTATCTGGAAGGTCTGCTCAAAGGAAACGTCAGTGGTCTGATCATTGAAGGATCGAGATCGGCATTTCCAAATCCAAACATTCGTCTTTATAAAGAAATCAAAAGAAGAAATATTCCGACACTGTTTATCCACAATCATTATGAAAATATGCCATTTGACAGTGTAGAAATGTCGGATTCCAGATCAGCTTACGAGTTGACCAGGATTCTGATCGAGAACGGGCACCGAAGGATTGGCGGAATCTTCAAGTATGATGACAGGCAGGGGATTGAGCGGTACAAAGGATTTGTTCAGTGCCTGTCAGATTACGGTGTGAAATTTGATGATGACTGTATTCGTTGGTATTCGACGAAGGATATGGAGGAGAAACTGAGCAAAAAGGGACTGCTTAGGATGTACAGACGGACGAAGGATTGTACGGCGATGATGGTCTACAATGATGAGGTGGCGGATTATTACATGGAGTTCCTGGAAGAGAGAGGACTGCATGTGCCGGAGGACATTTCGCTGGTATCTTTTGATGATGCAGAGCTTCAGGATTCGAGTACCAGTATCCAGCTGGTGACAGCGGTGCATCCAAAGTATCAGCTCGGACGTATCACAGCAAAACATCTTCTGCGGATGATGGAGGATCCGGAATGGCAGCAGAAAAATTATTCGTACCGGTTTCCTGTAAAGATTAGAGATGGAAATTCAGTGCGGAAAATATAGAAAGAGTGAAAAGCAGGTGACGAAATCCGGAAGGACTGTCATCTGCATTTTCAATATAAAATTTTATCCATAATCGTGAAAAAAGTAAAAATTATTTCAGATAGTACTTGAGATTTGTCAAAAGAAAGGAAGACAGATCATGATCTATGAACAGATCATTCGGATTGCGATCGGAGAAAAGGGAGAGCCATTATTAAAGGTGATTGATTCCTGTAACGAGGTGTGTCTGAAGGTAATCAGTACTGTTATGTATTTTACACCGATCGGTGTATTTTGTACCATTGTTCCGGTTGTAGAAGCAAATGGAACGAGTACGATCGTATCACTGGCAACACAGCTGATCATTCTGTATGTTGCATTTTATGGATTTGCATTTATTGTGTACGGCGGTGCAGTAAAATTTTTTGGAAAGACAAGTCCGTTTAAGTTTTTCCGCGCGATCATGCCGGCAGCACTGAATGCATTCGGAACCTGTTCAAGCTCGGCAACCATTCCGATCAGTAAGAGTTGTGTGGAGAATGAACTTGGTGTTTCCAACCAGATTTCCAGTATTGCAATCGCATCCTTTGCGGCACTTGCTACGATGGCAGGACTTCCGGCAGGTGTTATGGGCGTTTATATCAGTATCAATACGCTTTGCGATATGGGAGCAACCTGTGTAAATGTTATTGGTGATATGGCAGGCTGTGTGGTATTGCAGGAGAAGATTGATCTGGAGTAGGACGAAAGAAAATAGACGAAAACATAGGCAGCTGGTCTGAAAAGATCAGCTGCCTTTTTACATATTATTCATCTAATAATTTGAATTTCATATACACCGGATCATGATCCGAGTAGCTATATCCGGTATTTACATTTTCATATTCTGTGCATTCAATATTATCGGAAGTAATAAATCCGTCCAGCGTCACCGTGTAGGTCACACCAGGTACATATTCCATATCTGCATTCCGTGCACTGTCCCAGAGAGCATCCTTTTCACTGTCAGAAAGATTGTCCAGGCAGAATGAAAAGTGTTCCGGAAGCTCTTCGCGTGGGAATGGATAAGCCCAGGACTCACAATTTTCTGCATCTTTTTCGGATGCCTTAAGGTCATGGTTGAAATCACCACCGCAAAGTACATAATTACCGGCTTCGTATTCCTTTTCCATATCTGCACTCAGCATACGGATCTGTGCTTCGCGAATCGCATCACTGTTGCCGTAAGCAGACATGTGAAGCAGGAAGATAACCAGTTCCTTCCCGTTATCTACAGGGACTCTGGAAATGCTGTAACAGCGGTCAAGGTCAAAGAACTTGCTGAAGCTTGTCGAGATCGGAAAGCTTCTTCTCAGAGAATCCGTAACCGGATATTTGGAGAAAAGAGCAAGTCCAGAACGGCTGCGACCATGCGGCTGTGTGAATGGATAAAAAAGGAATGCAGAATCGTAATTCTGTGCAAATACCGTATTGTAACTTGGAATCGTATCCTTTAAAATTGAATATTCATCTACATGGTAGCTTCGTGTAGAGTTCAGATCAACTTCCTGGATCAGTGCGAAATCCGGATCTTTGGAAGCAACCAGTTCTCCGGCACCCTGAATATCAGATTCGACACTCTCCTTACTTTTTGCCCAGGAAGATTTTCCGCCGTCCATAAAGAAGCTGAAGTCCGGCGTGTAGGCTCCGAAACCAACATTGTAGGTCAGAGCGGAATATTCTTTCTCGGTTGTCAGTGTGTCAGCTGCGGCTGTTCCATCGGAAGTTTTCTCGATCTTCAAAGCCTGATTATCCGGAATGCGGTGATAGCTTGCAAAGAGATAGATCAGATATGCAATCAGCGCAACCAGAATGATAATCAGGAAGATTCCGAGAACTTTTAATATCTTTTTTATGTTCTTTTTCATAATATCCCCTTTTTGTTTGTTAAATTTCAGATAAATCTATGTAAAATATAAGTTTACTATAGCATGTTTAAAAGATTATTTCTATAGAATTGAGAAAAGAAAACAGGTATAGTAAACTATAAAATAAAGCGAAAAATCTCATTGAAGTTCTTATTGCATCTCGTTATAATAGGAAATGGAGAAATGAAATCACAATAATATTGGGGAAATAATATGTGATTAGATCCGAGTATTTATTTAATGTTTGGGAGGTTTACCATGAACGAAAAGAATTACAGCAAAGTACCAGTATTTGAGAACGGACTTGCACAGCCGGTATTTCCACTTACAGATGGAAAGACAGGAGAAAAGTACGATCCGGCAACATCCAGTATCGTAAGATATTGTGTTTATGTGGAAACGGATTACGATGTGGACGGAGATGGAAAAAGAGATCTTGTGAAAGCTGTTGTTCAGGTACCAAGAAGTGCAGTAGAGGGGAATTATAAGGCTGCAACTTTATATGAGGCACGTCCATATGCGGCGGGAGTCCAGGAAGATGGATATCCGCATATGAAAGAAGTGGCAGAAAAAGAATATCATCCGGTTAATTTTGCAGATCTTGACAAAAAAGTGGATGCGCATGTTCCGCAGGGATGTATCAGTGCAATGGATCTTTCTTTAAAAGCAGATCCGGCAGACTGGTATTATCCGGATAAAGGAAATAATAACGTTATGGTTTTTGAAAATATCGACACCTTTGATTATTATCTTGTACGTGGATTTGCAGTTGTTTTAAGTGCAGGATTTGGTTCAAAAGGATCTGACGGATTCAACTATGTTGGTTCAGACTATGAAAGAGACGCTTTCAAAGCAATTGTAGAATGGCTGCATGGAGACCGTATCGGATATGCAGACCGCGAAGGAACGGTTGAGACAAAGGCGGACTGGTCCAACGGAAAGGTTGCCATGACAGGAAGATCTTACGCCGGAACCATGCCGTTTGCAGTGGCAACAACAGGAGTAGAAGGACTGGAGACAATCGTACCGATCGCAGGAATCGCGGACTGGTACAGCCAGCAGAACATGCAGGGCGCACAGCGGTACTGGCCGAAAGAAATGCTGAACAGCTTCCTTGCCTATTTTTGTTCCAGCCGCTATAATGATGAGACATTAACCGAGAAGCAGCGGGAGGATATGGCAGCATTCCATCATGAGATGAGTCTTCAGCAGATCAAGGGTGGATTTGACTATAATCCGGAATTCTGGGGTATGGGAAATTATCGTCTTCATGCAGACCGGATCAAATGCAGTGCACTCATTGTACAGGGACTGAATGACGAGAACGTGTCTACCAAGCAGTATGAGATGATGTACAAATCTTTCCAGAAGGCAGGAAAGAATGTAAAAGCAATCCTTCATCAGGGTGCACATATTACACCAACGATGCCGAAGCGATATGGAATCCTTGTGGATGGTAAATTCTATGATGATATTATCAATGAATGGATTTCTCATTATTTATACGGAGTTGAAAATGGTGCAGAGAACAGACCGGCAATCCTGGTGCAGATGAACTATGACCAGAGAAAATGGGAGACAGCAGATTCCTGGGAGACAGCATATAAGATGAATCTTACGTGCGAAGAACAGGGAACAACCGTAATCGATACAGACTGGGAAGCAGCGGGTGTCAGTGCAGAGAACTTCGATGATGTGATGGGTGTGAGATCAAGCAATATGGCACAGCGTTATGTGACGGATCCATTTAAAGAGGCAGTGACATTACAGGGAACAACCTGCGTAAGATTAAGAGCAGCGTTAAAAGATGGAGATGCAGAAGCAGATTTCAATCCGGTAAACAGTAATGATGCAGATACTCTGACGATGAAGCTTGGAATGCATGAAATGTCAGGACGTATGGATGATGTGAAGCTTACTCTTCTTCTTTGTGACGTGTGCGATGAAGAATTTGACAGCATTCAGTCTGTAGATCCGCAGAGAAATACAATTCCGGTCAATGTGGTAAAAGAAGGCGGAATTATCAGCGGAGGAGAGGTTCCGGCATGGAATGAAGCGGAGTTTGCTACTGTACATAAGAAATACCGTGTGATCACACGGGCATTTGCAGATCTGTGCAATCCGGAAGCAGGATATGAACCGGAGACAGCACAGAACAGTATCGAACTGAAAAAGGGTGAATACCATGATTACCATATTTATCTGAATGCGACAAGATATACGGTAGAGCCTGGACATAGCCTGGCACTGGTCATCACGACAGAAGATCCGATCAACTGTCTGATCCACAAGACCTATTCTGTGGAAATCGAGAATGCATCAGTGACAGCGGAAGTTCCGATGACTGAAGCGGTAGAAAATCGCGTGATGACGAGAAAATAAATTACATAAAAGGATAGTTATATAAGTATTTCATGAAGGATCACCAATTCCCGAAAACAGGTTTTGGTGGTCCTTTTTTCATTTCATAGGAAATTCTGAAGGAACTTCCTATGAAACAAAAGGCACTGTGTGCCGGAAATGCGCACTCGCACGAAGGTGAAGAATGTCGCAAGAGACTGTGCTCGGCGCGAGAATGTGCCGAGGCACATTCTTTCTTACAGTAATGCAGATGTAGCCTATGCTTCACAAAAATTTTTTCACATATAATGGAAGTTCTTGTGGAAATCCAGGATAAAATAAAAGAAGAAATACGTTACGAGGCATAAAAAAGAAGAAACGTCCGCCATGAAAAAGCAGTTGTATTCCCCCGATGAATTGTGTATAATAAATAAAATATTCATTTTATATACCAAAAATAAGAAAATGAAAGATGAAGAGGAAAATCTTTCAATCCTGGAGGGGAATAAGGGATGTTATCTACAATTGAGTCGGTCAATAATGTAGTCAATAATTTTATCTGGGGTGTGCCGGCAATGATCTGTATCATCGGAGTAGGACTTCTGCTCAGTGTCAGAACCGGATTTATCCAGATCAGAAAATTTCCATACGCTATGAAGGTGACGATTGGGCGCATGCTTCGGAAAAAAGATGCCACAGATGGTGCAATGACACCATTTCAGGCGGTCTGTACCGCGCTTGCGGCGACGGTTGGAACCGGGAATATTGCAGGAGTTGCAGGAGCGATCGCAATCGGCGGACCGGGAGCAGTCTTCTGGATGTGGATCTCCGCACTTCTTGGAATGTGTACTAAATTTTCAGAAGTAACACTTGCCGTACATTTCCGTGAAAAGAATGCAGAAGGGGATCTGGTCGGTGGGCCAATGTATTATATTAAGAATGGTCTGAATAAAAACTGGCATTGGCTTGCATATTTGTTTGCTGCATTCGGTGTGCTGACAGTATTTGGAACTGGAAATGCGACACAGGTCAATACGATTACGACAGCAATTGATTCCGCATTATTCAATTACGGGGTGATTGGAGTGGATGCAGCAAAGACGGTCAATCTTGTGATCGGAATTGTGCTTGCGGTGTTGATTGCACTGATCCTTCTCGGTGGAATCAAGAGAATCGGACAGGTAACGGAAAAGCTTGTACCGTTCATGGCGGTTATCTATGTTCTGTTAGCTGCCGGAGTGGTTCTGTTGAATTTAAAAAATATACCACATGTATTTGTTTCAATTTTTGAAGGTGCATTTACACCGGCATCTGTTACCGGAGGGGCAGTCGGAAGCTTCTTTATCAGTATGAAAAAAGGTGTGTCCAGAGGAATTTTCTCTAATGAGGCAGGTCTTGGTACCGGATCGATCGCACATGCATGTGCAGATACAAAAAAACCGGTGAAACAGGGATTCTTCGGAATCTTTGAGGTATTTATAGATACGATTGTAATCTGTACACTGACCGCACTGGTAATCCTGTGCAGCGGAGTTCCGATTGGTTACGGGGAGGCAGCAGGTGCGGAGCTTACGATTCTTGGATTTACTTCTACATATGGGAGCTGGGTATCGATCTTTACCGCGGTTGCAATGTGCTGCTTTGCATTTTCAACGATTATCGGATGGGGACTTTATGGAACCAGATGTATTGAATTTTTATTTGGAACGAAGATCAACAAACCGTTTATGGTGCTGTATTCACTGGTTGCGATCGTCGGAGCAACGATGGATCTTGGACTGATGTGGAATATTGCAGAGACATTTAACGGACTGATGGCAATCCCGAACTTAATTGCAGTCTTCCTGTTATCAGGAGTTGTGGTAAAGCATGTAAAAGAATATTTTGCAGGGGAAGGGAAAGGCGTATAGAAAATGAAATACCTGGCAGAAAGTGAATTTTGCTTTCTGCCAGGTTTTTTTAATTTCCAAAATTAACACCATACACTTGAAAGTGGGCTTCAATTCGGTGTTTGGCTTCCCATAAAATCTGAACAACTTCTTTTTCTTTTTCCCCAGAAATACGGAAAGTTGGCATGGATACACTTAAAGCTGCGATTGGCGTATTATTGTAATCCAGTGGTAAATGGTGATCCGTAAAAAGCAGCACAGATGGATCGGTACATAGAATGGAAGAGCAGAAGAATATGTATTTGGATATTCCGTATTTAATGATCTTTCTTCAAGAGATCTGCAGACCAGACATGGATAGTGGCTGATTGCAGAATTGTCCAAAGGAATTACTCTGGAGGCTGGTGACATTATTGCAACCGGTACACCAGTTGTTACAGTTTTTGATGAAAAAGAAAAACCGGATTATGAAGGGAATAAAAAGGTAATTGATTTCCTGATTGAAGGAGGCGTTGATGGAATTCTTGTGTTGGGATCGTCCGGTGAATTTACAGGACTTACGAAACAGGAGAAACATGATTTCTTCAAATTCTATGCAGGTTATACTGTAGGGCGCACAAAGCTTTATGCTGGAACCGGAAGCCTTAATTTTGAAGATACTGTGGCGTTGTCAAATGAAGTGAATGAAATGGGCTATGAAGGAGCAATGGTTATCGGACCATGTTATTATGCACTGGATCAGGAAAAGATTTTTGTATATTATGATACGCTTGCAAAGTCAATAAAAGGAAATCTTTATATCTATAATTTCCCGGCAAGAAGTGGACATTCCATCGCTCCGGAAACCTTGAAAAAGCTGGTAGAAAATAATACTAATATTAAAGGTTTAAAGGACTCCGTGTCAGAACCAAATCATACAAATGAACTGATGTTGGCTGTAGAAGGACATGAGTTTGAGATGTTCTCAGGATTTGACGATCAGTTCCTTTATAATCTTACATCCGGAGGAGTAGAAATTTCGGATCGCGCAATTTTCCCATACAATCAGATGGATGAAGAAGTGTATAAAAAAGCAGAAAGCTTGATGGATAAGGTGATTGAGGAGTATCAGAACCTGAAATAAGAAGAAACAAACAAAGCAGACATTCTGAAATGGAGAATCATCCGTTCCGGTATCAGCCAGGGACTGGGAGAGATTCTCCATTTTTATTTAATCATGATTTATTCATTTACTTCAAAACGCCAGTGCTGTCTGACACCTGGATATTTCTGGTGATCGACTTCGCTCATAAACATATCATATGGTCTTGCACAGATTTTGAATGGTGCATACATGGCCTGGTATACAACCAGCTTTTCGCCTGTTTCGGTATGTTCAGCAAAAGCCAGTACCTTGTAGAGGTATTTGGTGCTCTCTTCTGATACCCATTCTCTTTTGAAATGGCGCACAATATCTCCGACATGGATTTCACGGAGAGGTTCTGTGTCATTTTTTCTGGTGTCGGCAGAAAGCGTAAGAGCAGACTGTGCTTCTGGGATAACCGTACTGGTTTGTGTTGAGGCAGACGATTCCGGGTGGGAAATTACAGACGAAGAATCTATTTTATTTTCCGGATCTGCATCCAGATAAATATACTCATCTTTATCAAGAGAAACCGGTGCGCCGGTCTTGCCGATGATATGAACACCACCATACCAGGTGCCCTCGATTTTAAAAGTATCTCCGATCTGATATTCGGAAGAATATTCATCGTTCTTTTTTATGATTTTGATTTTATTCATAGATAATACACTCCTGTTTGTATTTGAAAACTAATCTAATTATATGTGCATTTTCCAATTTTTCCAACCTAAAAATGGGAAAAATCGTGTATACTGGAAAGTACTAGTTGCTGGTCACAGATACTGTGAACAGTAACTAGTACTACGGAAAGGGGAAAGATAAAATGGTAAAACCAATTATGAGAGATCTCTTTTTTCTGCGCCAGAAGGCAGAGAAAGCAACGAAAGGAGATTTTCCAGTTGCAATTGATTTACTGGATACATTAAAAGCGCACGAAGATGGCTGTGTGGGAATGGCAGCAAATATGATCGGGGTAAATAAAGCGATCATTGCAGTCAATATGGGATTTATGAATGTTGCGATGTTCAATCCGAAGATTGTAAAGAGAAACGGAAAGTATGAGACAGAAGAAGGATGCCTGTCTCTGGATGGTGTAAGAAAATGTGTGCGCTATCAGGAAATAGAAGTAGAATATGAAGATATCAATTTTAAACGGCAGAGACAGAAATACAGCGGATGGACGGCGCAGATTATTCAGCATGAGTGCGATCATCTGAATGGGATTATTATTTGATGGTATCCCAAAATCAAAGATCCGGCATTATGGTTTCGCGTTTTATGGAAAGAAAGTCTTGATTGGAACAGATAAATCGGAATAATGTTGTTATTACAACAGAAATGAAAATCCAGAAACCGTATACTTATCCATACAAAAAAAGAAGGTCATTAACAGTTAAAGATAAATTATAAAATCATATAAGTAGATATTGAGTTTTATAAGATATTAGACTAGAATATTATTGAAAGGAGTTGATACTTTGAGTAAATATTATTCTATACACGAATTTTCAAAAATTATAGGCGTATCTGCTCAGACATTACGAAATTGGGATGCAAATGGAAAACTTCATCCGCATCATACTACAGTAAGTGGCTATAGATATTATTCTG
>OLOD01001702.1_pt1 | contig 12847 bp, 9 predicted proteins | sample 1671921 | NCBI WGS metagenome assembly OLOD01 (sample SAMEA3136626, study PRJEB25190) | human gut metagenome | biome: human gut; feature: human-associated habitat; material: faeces | place: Austria | collected 2013
GCCATTCACCAATATTGAAGAACCTACGACAGGTTGCCCATCTTCTTCAGAGGTAACCAAACCGGTAACTCTGGATGTTTGCGCTGTCACCAGACCTATACCTATAAAAAGGAAGGTCATTAAGAACATCAATTTTCTTTTCATAAATTCTCTCTTAAATTTAACCTATAAACAGATTTTTTGTCTCTAACAGGTTGCAAAGATAACACGAATTATGACAAATCGAAAAAAGTGTTACGTATTTAACTAAAAAATATCGTTTTGAAAGCAAGAACTTTCTAAAAACTGATAGGTTAAAACAAAAAGTTTCCAATTTAGCATCTTTTAAAAGATGATTTCTATCAGAAAGAAAGCATCAAAATCAGGCTTTTCAAGGAAAAGTGAACATTATTACCTCCTAAACGGTATCTTTTTATCATTTTACACCTTCAAAAAGGTTAAAGAACTATTAACAATGATAAAGGCAGAAACTTCTACATACCAAGTTCTGCTAAGACTTATTGATCTTTTTTTCTCCCTTTCCTCGTGCTTTTTTTCTCCTATCTTATTGTTTTTCAATGTTTTTGTTTCGGATTTTAAAAAATAACCTATTCTTCCGTTTCTTTTATTGAAACTTCCTTTATCAATTCTCATTTATTTAGTAATCTTTGCTTCTCATTGATTTTTGAGATGGGATTAATATTCTACCCAAATTTTGAATGAATTTCCCGGTGTTTTTCTTCATCTAAGCATTTTTAATGTTCGTGTTTTGAAGGCATGAGTTAAACGTTGTAATCTAATAGTGATTGAAATTATAAGTGATAGTAAAGGAGAATATGAAGCACTGCAAGTATAAGTTGTCTGACACCCGGGTGTCAGACAACCTAGTTCTACTAACTAAAATAAGTGTAAAGCCATACTATTTAATTTGCATTAGAACAAATCAAATTTACGTTTCTACAAAAACGGGATTTTCAATTGCTGTTATTTTATTCCGCCACAATTACTTCGATGTCATAACCTATGAAAAGTCCACTCTCTATAACACCGGTGATTGCCTTCAGTTGTTCTTCGAGCGAAGAGTCGATGTAGTTGAAACGGGTGTCGAGGATAAAGTTGCCGTTTTCTGTAAAGATAGGCCCGTCTTTGCCATGAGCAGGGCGGAGGACAATCTCCGAGGCACCCAGTCGTTGCAACTCGTGCTCTACATAAGTCAGCGAGTCCGGAAAGACCTCTACCGGAATGGGGAATTTGCTTCCCAACTGATTGACACGCTTGCTGGGATCGATGATGATGAACGTTTTGCGGCTGCTTCTAATCAGCAGTTTCTCTTTGAACATCGCTCCGCCACGTCCCTTAATCAAGTTCTGTTGCGGATCTACTTCGTCCGCTCCGTCGAATGTCCAGTCGGGGCGTTTGTTCCAGAGGGTAGTTTGGGGGATGCCTAGCTGTATGCAGGTCATTGAGATTTCTAGCGAGGCGGGAATCACTTCGATATGCAAGTGCTCTTCACGAATTCGTCGTGAGAGTTCGAACAGAGTCAGGTAGACTGTAGAGCCGGAGCCGGCTCCTATCACATCCCCGTCTTTTGCCGTGGCGGCAATTTCGCGGGCTACGTGTTCTTTTGCCTCCCGGTTGATGATGGAGTCCGACCATTGCAGGTGTTTTATCAGGTGATTTTCCCAATCCATAAGTTTACGTTCTAAATCGTTTTCGTTTTAAGTTCCTCTTTCCTATATAACGAATTTGTGAATCTGTTTGTTTGTTCGTTCGTCTGTTGGTTCGTTCATTCGTCTGTTGGTTCATTCGTCTGTTCGTTTCAATTTCAGGTGATTCGATTGTTTAAATAGTTAATAAACGGTTCGTTAATTTTTAACTTTGTTGCGTTAAACGTTAACGAATCTCTGCTTTTTATTAAACCGTGTTATAAGTTCGGCTGCTTTGGCCTGAAAATTTGGAGATGACCGAAAAGTCCGTATCTTTGTACTGTGTTTTTCATAGTATTAGATTTAAGGTTAACAAAGATTGGCTGTCTGGGATAGATAGCCTTTTTTTTGTCCCTACCATTCCTTACAGAATCAGCCAGATTGCAATGATATGTCCGATGCTGCCTCCCAGGCAAAACAAATGGAAAGTGGCATGCATATACGGTTTGCGCAATGAATAAAAGACAGCTCCCACGATGTACGAAACTCCTCCGCCGATCAGCCACCAGAAAGCGGTAGTGGCTCCCATTTCTCCCAGATGATCCAGCAAAGGCTTCATGGCCACTAATATGCACGCACCCATACCCACATAACAGGCCGTTTCGAGGTTGCTGTGTTCTTTCAGCTTTTTGAAGCTAAGAACGAAACCGGCGATAGCCGACAGCCAGACGAAAGCGAAAATTCCCCATCCCCATCCTCCGGCATGCCGCAGGACAAGTAGCGTGAAAGGAGTGTAGGTGCCCGCGATGTGCAGGTAGATAGCTCCGTGATCGAATTTGCGGAGCAACTCTTTCAGTTTGCCCGGACGGCTGCCGTGATACCACGTAGAACTGATATAAGAGGAAAGCATTCCCGCCAGATAGACGGATACACAGGCAACTGCCCACTGCGGTTCCATATTCTCGGAAGCCTTTTCCAATAGGAAATATCCGGCCACGATTCCAAGCAGGATACCTGCTCCGTGACTAAGGGTATTTGCCCATTCTTCTATATGATTGTATCGTTGGTTCTTCAATGTTCCTTTTATTGAATGGTTAAGTCGCAAAAAATATTGAGTCGCAAAGATACTTTATTTTCCGAAAAGCGTTTCCCTCCTTATTCTTTTTTTAAAATGATTTTTCCTCCATATTGTCCTGCCACTTGCTTGCGGAAATCAATGAATGCCGCATATTCATCCGGACTGTAAACCCCTTTGCACATAAACAATCGGTGAGTGATGTAGATTTCCTTATCTTTCACCTGAATATCGGAATGGAAACTGCCGAACTTGCTTTTCACGTCAAGCGGTTTCGGAAGTCCTTCGATTACATATCCTTCCGGCAGTTGGATGCGGATGCTGTCGGCATCTGTGTATCCGTAGTTGATGTAAATGGGATAGGTGCGCTTCGTCACAGGAGGAACACTGAATTCTTTTCGGAACACATTGGTGGGGATAAACAGACGGTTCCCCGTTTTATGCCCGTATTGATTGCTGGTGGCAGTGTAGTCGAAGGTGATAGACGGATTGGCCTCCTTGCACTCGCTGATTTGCAGGTTCTGAATATCGGCTTGGGATAAGTTGATGCTTGAACGGATGCGATCTTTTTGTTTGTTGGGCTCCAGATAGACGATGCCTGCTTCATTCTCATATTGGAAAATCCGGGAGATTTCGTTCACCTCTATCCGTGCCTCGGCTGTGGGGGAGAGGGTGATGTTGGCAACGATGTGCTGTGTGTTCAGCGAGTCGGGATAGGTGGGCAGGCGATACATTTGGCCGCCGGTCGGTTCGATGAGTAAGGCATCGTGTCCCGCAATGTCTTGGTGGACATAGCCGAAGGGAAGCGATGGATTTGTACATTCCAGCCAGAGCGTATCTTGGGGAAGCGGAACTTGCAGGATGACGTGATTCATCTGGTTGGCACTGGAGAAGTCCGGTAGCAAACGCTCGTTGGTGGTGCTGATGACTGTATAAGTGGAAGCAATTCCCAACTCTTTCAGCATGGCGCGGGTGTAATTAGACAATCCTTTACAGTCGCCGAATCCCGTGCGACAAACATCGGCGGCGGCAATGGGCTGTAAACCTCCGATGCCTAGTTGGATGCTCACGTAACGGGTGGTTTTGGCCAGATAATCATAGATTGCTTTCACCTTGTCCCGGTCGGTAGTGCAGCTGGCTGTCAGTTCGTGCAGCTTGGCGCGGAAAGGTTCGGTGAGCAGGTCGCGTCCGTCGAGCAGTTGGTATTGCCATTCTCCGTACTTTTGCCAGCTGCTCATATCGCCTTCCGACTTGTCGTACTTGAAAGCGGAGGGAGCAAAGTAGACACGTGGAAATAGCTCGGCGAAATCCGGACCGAAAGGTTCTTTGATGATGGGAGAGAGCTTGGAAGCGGTGGCTTCGATCACTTGCTGCCCGTCGGCTCCGGTGGACTCCTTCACTTCGATTCCTTTTCCCTGCGTGTTCAGTTCGCGGTATCTGCATCCTTGTCCTGCGGGCAGCTCGATCCGGTAAGTCGCTTTCTCCACTCCTTGGTTAAATTCTGCCTGCGGGACAAAAGGGAGATAGCCGATCAGTCCGTTGTTGCATTTCATTTCCCATTCGTATTTCACTGTGAAAGGGAAAGAAGGATAATTACATTCGTAATAATAAAAATAATCGTCCGTGGTAAGCGAAGAGCTGTATTCACTTTTCTGTAGTTCGGATTTCTTTATCTTACGTACACTTTGTCCGGTGGCATTGAGGATTTCTCCGGAGAATTTCTGCAAAGAACGGAACATGTCACATCCGCAGAAGAAACGGGCTGCCTCCAATCCTTTACGGTTGAGGACGCTGATTGTCAGGCTTTCTTTTTCTATGGATTGAGTCATGGATTTGCAGAGAACCTCTGTGCGTGCTTCCACGATGATGGAATTGGCATCCTTGAGAATATCCTGTGCACATGCCGGCTGTATGTGCAGACTTAGGTAAAGAATGGCACAGGACAGACCGAATGCCCGGCATATCCTTTGTTTCAGGATGGGGTGGCTGGAACGAATCATTTTATAAATAGGTAAAGTTTATATTTTCTTGAGTACTAAAATCTCGTTGTTTTTCTCGGCAATCATTTCCCAGAACGCTTTCACTCCTTTGTATTCGTCGATGAGATGAAGTAGTTTGTTGAAAGCGAATGAGTAAGTGACGGTGATTGTGTTATTTTTTTGCTGGATGTTGTATCGGCAGAATCCTTGCCTGTCTTCCGTTTGCAGATTCATCGACTGTGGCAGTTCGTCTACGGCATATCCTTCGGGAAGTGTCAGGTTGACCACCAGCATGAGCTGTTCGGTGTAAGGCATTTCCAGTGGCAGTCGTCGTTCTACCTGGGTAAACGGACACTTGCTGACATGCATGAAAATCAATGGGTTGACGTAAATCAGATGATCGTTTACGGTTGCCTGCTTCTCAAACTCGAAACTTTCCGTCACTTTGGGTGAGAAGATGTTCACTCCTTCCGTAGTGAACTTGGTTATCTTGATGTTTTCTTCCGTTTCCAGTTTGTTGATAAACTCCGTGCTGTCTTTGGCTGCATGGTAACGGCTGCGGAAACCGGAGGCATATTGTCCGACGTAGCCCGATTGGCGGTTGCCGGTGATCTTTCCGTCAGGATGAATTTGAGCTTTGACGGATGAACGTATCTGGTTTTTCCCGAGCCTGCTCAAGTCTATCCAGTTGTCTTGGCCTATGCCATTGATGAGGCGTGCGCGGTTTACCATCAATACCGGTGGCAGGATATTCATGAATCCGTTGGTCACGGAACCGTCGAGGAACACAAAAGTGCTGTCGGTGTCGGCTATGCCGACAATAAAGGTATTGAGCTTCTGGATAGAAGGATGGCTAAGGGGAAGGATTCCCAGGTTTTTACGACTCATGACTACCGGATAACAGGGAATTTGAGCGTCACGCAACATACTCATTAACGCAAAGTTGATATCCGCATTGCTTCCTGTGCCGTTTTTGACAGCCTTTTTCACTTCGCTGCCGTAGAGGGCGTATTGCCCGTTCCACGAAATTTTGCTTTTGAGGAACGTGTAGATGGCCGCAATCTTATCCTGTCGGTCGGAGAGCTTGTCGAGAGCCAGTGACGTCATTTCGTCCCGGTACGGGTTGCGCATTTTGAGTGGCGAACCGAAATCTTCGTCCTCCATCAGCATTTTGTCAATTTCCGTCCAGGTGTGCGTAAATGATTTGTAGAGTGCTCCGGGGAAGCTGATCCCCCGCAGTTCGAAGTTGACGCCGCTCCTGTAATCGTCTGCACACCATACGTAGCTGTCCGGGCGGAGAGCGGGTAATTGTTTGCCGGTGAAACTTAGATGGCGTCCCGTACAATCGATTTTTTCGATCTGCCCATTCTGATATTGCAGGTGGAAAGATATGCTTTCCGACTGATCTTTCGGATTTAAGGTATGTGATCCTCTCATGTCGAGGTTGAATTCGAAATATTCCGGAATCGTGATGTCGTATTGTGCCAGGAGTACGGGGATATCTCTTTGAGCTTCCCAATGGTTGATGCTGTAATAAAAGTCGGAATTGATCTGATATTTGTATTCGAATACGGTTCCTTCGCGGACGGCAGGTATCGAAAATTTGACCTGTTCATAAGTTTTGTTGAGTCGCTCATTGAAAATCAGGTCACGTTTCATTTTGGTACGCACTATTTTCCCATTTTCCATATTGTAGGCCGAGGCGTCAATCTGACCGACATTCTCCTTCATGATTCCACTGTTCGCGTTGGAGTAAAATGGAATGTTGATGTCGGCATAAGACGTACCTTCGGATTTGAGTATCTTGATTTTTGTTTCGTATGTGTACACAAGCCGGAATTCGTTGTTAATCAGGTCGTAGCGGGCGGTATTCTTTGAATAGAGCACTACGGCTGTGGCGGCTGTGTCCGGGGCATACGCAGTCATGTTCAGCTCTTCCTCCGATGGTTTGCCGTATTTTAGGCTGGGGGTGATGGTGTTTGTGTCTGTTTGCTGGGCAGAGCTTTGCCACCCCAGTAGTAAGAAAACGAAGGTTAACAGTGTTTTCATCATGATTTTGGAGTTTTTAAGTTGTGATGATTCTATAGTTTCTTGAGCACGATGAGTGCGTTGTTTTTCTTGATCACTTTGGTCCATAGTTCCTGCAGTTGTTTGTATTGTTCGGTGAGGAATATAGGTTCTTTCAAGTAGAAAATATAATTAAGTGAGATTGTATTTCTCTGTCTCTGAATCATATATTTGCACTGCAAGCCGTCTCCTTGTGTCCGGATGACTTGTGGCTGGGGCGTTTCTTCCACTTCGTATCCTTCGGGGAGAGTCAGTGTAGTCAGCATTGTAAACTTGTACGGATAAGGAAATTCAATGGGAAGCACTCGTTCCGTCTGGATAAAAGGATTGCTTTTTAGTTGCGGAAAGAGCATCGGGTTAATATAGAGGTGGCTATCCGTCTGGTCGGTTTGCAGGACGAAGTCGAATTCTTCTTCTATCAGTGCCCAGTCATTTTCCTGCTTTTTCACTTTCAGGTTGGTGACGGTGAGTTTGTTTTTCTGGCTGGCATTGCTTTCGGGGGTCGAAACGATACTGTCTTGTTTGTGCTTCTCGTTTGCCTGATATTCTACGGCTTCCTGTCCGTAGAGAATGGTGCTGCGATGTCCTTTCACTTGGTTTCCTTCCATGCGGGCCTCAATCTTCATAAAACTTTTGTTGTCGGCAAGAGCCATTACGTTCACCCATTTCTTTTCTTCTTTCACTTTCGGGGAGAGGATACGCGCTTTGTTTACAGACAGTTCGAGTGGAAGTATATTGAGAGCGGGCACGTCCATGGAGCCGTCTAAAAAGACGTATTTCTGTTTGTTTATGTCGTAGATGGCGACAATGAACGTATTCAGTTTTTGCAGGGAAGGGAAGTTGTAAGGCAGCATGCCCGACGAACGTCGGCTCAAAACTACCGGATAGGCTTCCAGCCCGAAGTCTTTCAGAATGCTGATAAGGATGAAATTCAGGTCGGCGTTGCTGCCGTTTCCTTTGGGAATCACCTTTTCGAGTTCCTTGCTGTAGAGCTGATAGCGTCCGTTCCATGCCATTTTCTTTTTGAGTATCTGAAAGGCGCAGATAATTTTCTCTTCGAAACTCATTTCGCTGTTGTATGCCTGTTTCGTTTCCGGGCGGAATGGGTTGGTGAAGGAAAGGTATTTGCCGAACTGTGTATTTTCCGGTTTCAACAGTTGATTGTCTACATCTTCCCATTTCTGGCTGTATGGCTTGTATTCGTTGGGGGTAAATTGCGTGCCTTGCAGGTCGAAACTTACTTGCACCTTGTAGTCTTCCGGGCACCAGCAGTAGGGTTCGTCCTGACGGATAGCCGGAAGGTTGCGTGAGGTAAAGGTGGTTTCCTGTGCCGAAACGGTGAAGTCTTTGCTGACTCCGCCTACACTGCCTCCCTCACGTTCCGTGGCATGGATGGAGGAGTCTCTTTGTTTCACTTGTATGTAGTCCTTTCCCCGCAATTCGATGTTATAGATAAACACATGCGGGATGGTGATCTTATACTGGTTGTAGAGCATCGGGAGTTCTTCCTGCATCATCCAGTTGTCGATGTGTGAAAAATAGTCGGAGTAGAGTTTGTAGTGATATTCGATGACAGTGCCTTCTTTGACAGCGGGCAGAGAGAATTTTAGCATTTTATACAGGTTGTTGATCCGCTCGAAAGAGATGGATTCCCGCTTCATGGACGTTTTTATACATTTCCCGTTTTCCATATTGTAGGAGCAGCCTTCTATGTCGCTGGCTCTTTCCTGCCCTTCGTCCCTATCGGTGGGAGAGTAGTAGGGAACGGACACGTCGGCGTATGACACTCCTTGCGGTTTCAGGATTTTGATACGTACCCAATGTTCGGTAGTCAGTTGAAAACCGTCGTGGTAGACGAAGTCACTTTGTCCCTGATGGAAAAGATAAATAGCCGTAGCGGTGGTGTCGGGGGCATAGGAGGTGAGAGATAGTTCTTCTTTGGAAGGTTTTCCGTACTTTAGATTGGGCTCTATGGTGGCTGTTGTGGCTTGTTGCGAGGGGACAGGCGACAGAAATTGTAACAGAAATGCGCAGAGAATAAATAGTTTTCTCATAATTGTGTTTTTGTAGTATGCTCACAAAGATAAAAAAAATAGAGAAAGGTGTATCACCTTTCTCTATTTTAATTTTGTTTTATATATAAAATATATTATACCAAATGTCCGATCCATTCTTCGCGGTCGCCGGGGAGAAGGTCGATGACAGGTATCTCAATCATCGTATATGCTCCGGGGGCAAGACGCATAGAAGCACGGGCCACACATACAAGAAGCTGGGCTGTGAGCGCCGGATTATTGATTGACATGTTGAACTCAAAACGCTGGTTTTGAGTCTTGCCTGAAACACCTTTACGCACCATGTGTACGCCATGTCCCATATCCTTCACGGCGTCAACGCTCTCGACTGCCATGACGTGGGTTTCGTCGGATGCGAAATACGGATCTTCCTTGACAGCCTTTGCGACATCTTCGAGACGCGCTCCGGGTTCAAGCTCCACGTACACCATGCGGCGATGCACACCATCGCCTAAAGGCATTGTCATTGAAAGTGCATTCTTCACTCCGGGCTTTGATTTCACACAGACAGTATGTCCCATACTCATGCCCGGGCCAAAATTAGTGAATGTCAGACCTTTCGGTGCGGCGGCTTCCATCAGCGTGCGGACAATCGAGTCACTGCCCGGATCCCATCCGGCTGAAATCACAGCGACACGTCCGGCCTTACGGGCAGCCTCGCCGAGAGAACGACGGAGGTCTACAATAGAAGTATGAATGTCGAAGCTGTCGACTGTGTTGATGCCCATTGCGAGATATTCAAGGGCATATTTCTCAACTTCACGGGTAGGAGTGGCAAGGACAGCCACATCAACATGGCCAAGTTCACGGATATCAGTTACCACTTTGTAACCTGCAAGCTCGGCAGGAATCTCGCTGATGTTACGGCGCACTACACCTGCAATCTCAAAATCGGGGGCAGCCTCAAGGGCTTCAACGGTGAAACGGCCGATGTTTCCGTAGCCTACCACCGCAGCTCTAATTTTTGTCATATTTGCATTATTATTATTGATTGTAAATATATTTCATTCCATCCATCACATCAATACAGTCTTTTAATCAAAAAAGCGTAATTGGCGAATGGCGAATTCATGAGTCATGCACAAACCTCCAAGATGGAGGCAGACTAAAACAAAACAGTGCCAAGAACATCAAAGTTCCCAGCACTGTTTTATTTTTTTAATTATTTCTTAGAAACAATTGATTCGGTATCGCGGGCAATCATGAGTTCCTCATCTGTAGGTATCACTACAACCTGCACTTTAGAGGCAGGTGTTGAAATGACAGCCTCTTTGCCACGCACGCCGGCATTGACTTCCTTGTCAAGCTCTACGCCGATGAAAGCAAGCGGAGCGCAGACAGAAGCGCGGAGCGAAGTCTGGTTCTCGCCTACACCGCCGGTGAAAACGATGATGTCCACGCCACCCATCTCAGCTGCGTATGCACCGATATATTTGATGATACGCTGCTCATACATATCCTGAGCAAGACGGGCACGTTCGTCACCGGCATTGATAGCGGCCTCGATTTCACGCATATCGCTTGAGATGCCTGTTGTGCCGAGCATTCCACTCTCCTTATTGATGATTTTCTGAAGTTCGGTAGCCGACAGATTGTGCTTGAGCATTAGGAAAACAAGAGCACCGGGATCAACATCGCCGACACGTGTACCCATCATGAGACCTTCGGTCGGAGTCAGACCCATCGAAGTGTCAACACTCTTGCCACCGTCGACAGCTGTAATCGAACCGCCGTTGCCGATATGGCATGTAATGATCTTCTTGTCCTTGATGTCCACACCAAGGAATTCGCATACACGCTGTGACACGTAACGGTGACTTGTGCCGTGGAAACCGTAGCGACGCACACCGTCTTCCTCATAATACTTGTAGGGAAGCGCGTAGAGGTATGACTTCGCAGGCATGGTCTGATGGAACGCAGTGTCAAAGACAGCCACCTGAGGAGTCGACGGCATCAGGGTTGTGATAGCGTCGATACCGGTCATGTTTGCAGGGTTGTGGAGTGGAGCGATGTCGTAGCATTGCTTGATCATGTCCTTGACCTCATCATTGATAAGCACACTTTCGCTAAACTTTTCAGCACCGTGCACCACGCGATGTCCGACAGCATCAATCTCATCATAAGCCTTGATACAGCCCTCAACAGGATCTGTCAGGATGTTGAGAATAGCCTGCACCGCACCATTGTGGTCAACGAGTCCAAGCTCAACAACAGCCTTCGAACCATCATTTTTCTTATATTTAAGAAATCCGTCGGGAAGTCCAATCTTTTCAACGCCACCTTCGGCAAGGACAGCATCGTTTGAAGTATCAATAAGCTTATATTTCACTGAACTGCTACCACAGTTCAACACGAGAATTTTCATTTCTTAATTCTAATTAATTGTTTATCTTTGTTCCGACAGGATTCCGTTTACTTGTTCTCCTTAAGACCGATTGCCTGATTGCAGGTGATAATGATGGTCTTGTAAATGTCTTCGGGGAAACATCCGCGCGAAAGGTCATTGACAGGAGCGGCCAGACCCTGAAGCACAGGACCGACAGCTTCTACGCCGCCGAGACGCTGCACAAGCTTGTAGGCGATGTTTCCGACTTCGAGTGACGGGAAGACAAGGACATTGGCACGGCCTGAAAGAGGGCTGTTGGGCGCTTTGCTGTTAGCCACACCGGGAACGAGGGCTGCATCGGCCTGAAGCTCTCCGTCGAGCACAAGCTCCGGATCAAGTTCGTGGGCGATACGCGTAGCCTCGATGACCTTATCGACACGTTCGCTCTTGGCACTACCCTTGGTAGAGAAGCTGAGTATAGCGACACGCGGTTCGATGCCGGCGATATCACGCGCGGTCTTGCCGGCCGAAACAGCGATTTGTGCGAGCTGAGCTGCATCCGGCTCGGGAACAACCGCACAGTCGGCAAATATGAGGAGACCGTTAGTACCATAATTCATGCCTTCGGGAAGAACCATTACGAAGGCTCCTGAAACCACGTCAATGCCGGGCATAGTCTTGATGATCTGGAACGCAGCGCGAAGGACATTGCCGGTAGTATTGAGCGCACCTGCTACCTGACCGTCGGCATCGCCGGCCTTTACCATAAGACAGCCGAGATACAGAGGGTTGGCAGAAGTCATGCGGGCTTCCTCCATTGTGATACCCTTCTTTTTACGAAGTTCGAAATAGAGAGGCGCATACTTATCAATCACCTTTTCATCTGCCGGATTGACAATTGTTGCTTTGCCTATATTCTCAAGCTTGAGATCCTTGGCCATCGCCATGATTTCATTGGGATCGCCGATGAGGATTATATCGGCTACGCCGTCGGCGATAATACGGTCGGCGGCTGTTAGAGTACGAGATTCTGTGCCTTCGGGAAGGACGATACGCTGACGGTCGGCTTTGGCCTTAGCGGTAAGTTTTTCAAAAAGACCCATAACGGTATGTTGATTTAAATTAAAGATTTGACAATTATATCTGCACTCGCGCTTGTCATCTTGTCAGGTCAATTGGCCGTGCGGAGGGGTGCGTAATAACTACGCAAAGATACAATCATTTCCCCTCTTTTCCAAAATAAAATATTCCCAACTTTTTATCGTTAACAATATATAATCACATCTCAGCCTATGGCAACTCGACATCACCTTTATTATATATGTATAATTCTCTGCCTTCCGATCCTCGCTTCCTGCTCAGGCGCGAAGATGAGTGTGGCTGACGAGCAACTTGCTCGCGGAGAATATTTCGACGCCCAGAAAACCTACCGCAAAATCTACAATAAGCTCAATCCGCGTGAAGAGCGTAAACTCCGTGGCGAGGTCGCAGCCAAGCTTGGAGAGTGCTACACGCAATTAGGCCAGAACGCACGCGCCGCCGCCGCTTATCAGAACGCTTTGCGTTACGGATATCCTGACTCCACACTGCTTCTCCAGCTTGCCAAGGCTCATCACGGACAAGGTAGCTATCCTCAGGCGATAAAAGCCTATGAAGACTATCTGAATCTATGGCCGGATGACAAAAACGCAATTCAAGGT
>OLOD01001708.1_pt1 | contig 12834 bp, 12 predicted proteins | sample 1671921 | NCBI WGS metagenome assembly OLOD01 (sample SAMEA3136626, study PRJEB25190) | human gut metagenome | biome: human gut; feature: human-associated habitat; material: faeces | place: Austria | collected 2013
TCCCTCAAAGATTGAGGGATTCAGGGAGTTTGAAGCGGACTTGTCCGCTTTGTTCATACCGAAAGGAAAGGATGGAAAAAGGATGAAGAAAATAAAAATGTTTATGGGAGCCGTTCTGTGTATGAATCTTCTGGCGGTATCAGGATGTGACCGTGTTGTCCAGTCTGCTGTTGTAGAAGAAAAAGATGAAACAGATCAGAAAAAAGAGGAGAACAAGAAAACAGTTCAGGAAACAGTTGCAGAACAGGTAGAGGCACCGGAAACTTATCGGGCAATAATCCAGGCGGATTTAAGATCGGCGGATCGGGAGGATAAAGAAAATCCGATGAAGTTCACCCTGACAGCGGATGCACCGGTAAAAGTGCCGGATGTAGATGCAATCTGTTTAAAAAAAGTAAAAAGAGTGGCGATTTCTGAAGAAGAACAGAACAAGATAAAAGATACATTTGGCAAAGGACAGCTTATGCAGGAAGAGAACAACGAGAATGAACAGGCGGGGACGTATACGGTAGATGGACTGACCTATCAGTACTCTTATGTAAAGAGTGAGCAGGAATCTGATGTGGAGGAACTTGGATTTCAAATAGCGAAGTTTATTTTTGACGATTGTGGAGACATGACTCTGGCATCGAGCGAGAAAAAAGAAAGGGAAGAACGCTTTCAAAATTATATAAAGGCAGGAAGCGGGAAAGTGTCTGAGAAGGAAGCAAAGGAGAAGGTTTCAGGTCTTGTGTCCGGAGACTGGGAGCTATTTGAAAGTTCTTCAAAAGCACTTACCGAAGGAAACACTACTTTGGAAAAAGATGATTTTATTTTTGAACGGGCGCTAGACGGGATCCCGGTTAATTATGTAAGGGAAATCTCTCTGCCTGTTAATGAGCAGGCCCTTGAATGGGAAAACGAAGATGGAACACTTCATGAAGGACAATCTGAAGGTTGGGAAAATGAAGTACTGACGATGGATTTTTGTAGTGGGACAATTCAGAGCTTTTTACATAGAAATCCCATTGAAGCATCGAATGTTTCCGATGAGAGGCTGTTCTTACTTCCTTTTGATGAGGTCAAGGATATCTTTGAAAAAACAATCACTTTGCAGGTCATGACAGAAGACAAGAATCGGATGATTGCTGTCGATGGAGGAAGCAACTACCGTTATCCGTCCATTGATGCACAGAGCGCGGAGATAACCATAACAAAGGTACAGCTGGGTTATATGCGCATGCCAGACAGTGAAGACAGCGATACCGAAGCAGTCCTAGTCCCGGTGTGGGATTTTTATGGAACCTGGACTTCCGAAGAACCAGAGTATGAGTACGGAAATGGGGAGGATGGATTGGTCATGGGAGACGTGACGATGGATGATGCAGGTGTTCCACTCCTTACGATCGATGCACGCGATGGCAGCGTGATACAAAGGATTCAGGCGGGGTGGGCAGTTTCTACGGGAGACAAGTAAATATTTATCCAATGTGTCGTAAAACCCCTTGCTTTAGCTATGGGGATATAAGACACTTCCATCGAATTTACGCATGTAATTGAAGATAGAACAAAATGTTCTTGTATTAGAATTTGAAATAATATATAATACATATATGAATACTGTATATAAATCTAATAGCAATATAGTCTATTCTTGCAAATACCATGTTGTGTGGTGTCCTAAGTATAGACGCAAAATTTTAACAAATGGAATAGATACCCGATTAAAGGAACTTCTTTTTGAGTATGCTGCAAATATTTCTGTAGACATCATGGAAATGGAAATCATGCCAGACCATGTACACATACTCATGGAGGTAGAGCCTCAGTTCGGTATTCACAAAGCAGTCAAATCATTAAAAGGATATACTTCAAAAATTTTGAGAGATGAATATCCGTCATTAAAAACAAGAATGCCGTCATTGTGGACCAACAGTTATTTTGTATCAACGGTTGGTGGTGCTCCGCTTGATGTAATCAAGCAGTATATCGAAAATCAGAAAACCTCGCAAAGACAAAAGGATAAACTGGGATAATGCAAAAAGGTATCAAATTTAGAATCTACCCAAACAAGGAACAGCAAAATTTAATCAATCAGACTCTTGGCTGTTGCAGACTAATCTACAACAAAGGACTTGCTATGCGTAATGAAGCCTATGAGAGTGGCAATAAAATTGGCTATGCTCAGACTTCGGCTATGCTGACAGAACTTAAAAAGTGTGAAGACTTTGCTTTTCTTAAAGTGGTAGATTCTATTGCATTACAACAGTCTTTGCGTGACCTTGATAGAGGATTTGTAAACTTTTTTCAGAAACGTGCAGCACACCCAACATTTAAAAGCAAACATAACCGACATCAGTCGTACAGGACAGTAAATCAAGGTAATAATATCCGTATTGCCGGGAAATACATTAAACTCCCTAAACTTGGCTATACCAAAATACGTCAGTCTATGGAAGTAGGAAAAATCAACAATGTAACGATTAAATGTACTCCTGCAGGAAAGTGTTTTGCAGTGCTTAATGTGGAATTTGAACCACAGCCAAGAGCCAACAATGGAGGTTGCATAGGCATTGATGTTGGTATTAAAGATTTTTACTCTGACAGTAACGGGAAGGTTGTGCCAAACCCAAAATATCTTGAAAAATCAATGCGTAAACTCACTCGTGAACAACGTATGCTGTCGAGAAAACAAAAAGGCTCAAATAATCGCAATAAGCAGCGTGTCAAAGTTGCCTTAGCCCACGAAAAGATTACAAATCAGAGAAATGATTTTTTACAAAAACAGTCTACCATGCTGATTCGTGAAAACCAAACAATCTGCATCGAAGATTTAAAAGTAAAAAACATGATGCGTAATCATAAGCTGGCACAGCACATCGGTTCTGCATCCTGGAGTAAGTTCTTTGATATGCTTAAATATAAGTCTGCCTGGTATAGAAATGATCTAATCAAAGTGCCAACAATGTATCCAAGCAGTCAGACTTGTTCCTGCTGTGGGTACAAGAATCCGCTGGTAAAAAATCTAGCAGTCCGAGTATGGGAATGTCCAGACTGCCATACCATACATAACAGGGATACCAACGCAAGCATAAATATTTTAAACAAAGGACTGCAAATGCAGTCAGCATAAGCATAAATAAGACTGCACCGTAGGGCATACGGAAACAGTATAATCTAGCTTGTGGACACTGTGTAAGACATTGCAATACCACATGGTATCATACAATGCAGTAGTGGTTGAAGCAAGAATCCCCCTGCTTTAGCTGTGGGGAGTGTCAAAAAAATCTGCTATTACGAGAAGTAATTTGCCTGTATATGCATCTAATTAGTGTAAAACAAAAACGTATATAAATCCGGCCGGATAAAAGGAGAAGACAAAGTTATGACAAAAGATGCATTTTTCACTGAGGTTATCCAATGCATAGATGAAATAGAAAAAAATTGTTCTGGAAATATGCCTGTATTTGATGATAAAAATTTTCGTGCTCTTTTCTTTGATTATTATAAGCAAAAAAAGAATATCGCTGTTATTACCAGAACATTTCAGAAAGATTATGCAGGTTATACAACGCGAAGAAACAAGAAGGATAAAGAATTACAGAAGAAAATAATGAATATTACAGGCCTTGGATTTAATGAACGTCAAATCTGTGTTTCAAAAAAAGAATGTATTAAATCAACAAAACTAATATATAATGAAGAAGAGGTGATTTAATGTTAGATAAAGAATTGTTCTTTTCATTGTGCGAGAAGTATAATGTTGAATTGAGTAAAACTGCTAAAACTCCTATAATAAGAGATGCAGAGGGAGTGCATGCAATTACAGAGGAAGATGTAAAACAGATTTTGACGCCGCCTCAGAAGTATTTTGATTATTCGAATAACAACATTAATACAAGTAATGTAAAGCCAGAGTTTGATTTTATGGATGATTACGCAACTGCATGCTAGGAGAAAAAATATGGAAGTCAGATCTAAATATGAAAGTGCTCTTATTTTAGACAAAATTGAAATTATAGAAAGTAGTTTTAGAAAAAAAGATGGATCGTTAGATGATCTGGAGTTAGGAGTTCAGGTTGATCATAGTCTGAATAAAATCGGTGATGATAAGTTTGAACTTATTCTTACAACTAAAGTTGCAGATCAAGATGAAAAAGTATGTGTTTGGGTAAAAGGAAGAGCAATATTCAATACTCAGCAGGAAAACATGAGTATTCTTGAAAGAAATGCTATTGCTATTCTGTTCCCATATATTAGAAGCTATATTTCTACCATAACAACTCAGCCGGGAATGGCACCTATTTTATTACCGGCAATGAATATTGTTGCGATGCTGAATGATCAAAAGAAAAATTAACAGAAATGCTGTTGACATCAGTATATGGCTTATAGTACAACCAAAAAAGAAAGAAACGGGTTTGTTACCGTACGGCTATTGCCTAGGCGGGATGCTCGTTTTTTTTATTTATAAAAATTCAGTTGTTGATCTAAAATTTGCATGCTACTATAAATTTATAGGTATTTATAATCAGAAATGAAGCACTTGTGCATGTGTTTTTATATTACTGTTAATCTTAATGACTATAACACTGCCGTTAAATCGCCGGGAAAGTGCTGGATATTAACGAAAAAATGCCAGATAGTGCCGATGAAGTGCCGGATACTACAGGAAAAGTACCGGATAGTGCCGATAAAGTGCCAGATACTACAGATAAGGCGCCAGATAATGTGCAGGCGATCTATAAATATGTATTGGAAAAAGGCTTCATTGTTCATTACAACAGATAAGGCAGTTGAGATTTTGGGAGTAAAATATCGTAGAGCAAGAGCTGTTTTACTGAGCATGGTTGAGAGTGGCTGGTTAAAAAAGAAGGTGTTTTGCCATGAATATATTGTTGTTGTGTTATGTAGAAGATGACTGCGAGAGGAGTAAGGTGTCTGTGGGTCAACGAAAATATAGGTGCCGATTGACTATGGAAAGGATAAGTTGTGTGGAGACCAACCAAAATTGCGGTGCTAAATGACCTGGGAAAGAGTAAGTCTGCTGGAAACCAACATAATTTAGATAAACTGGTTGGCCAGTAATAGAGCAAGTATCTTGCAGGTCATTGAAGGTAATAAAATTGGATGGTTTGTATATGAGTAACACCAATTTAAGTCAATAAAATGAATATATAATGGTCCCTATAGTGTGGACACGGAAATTATGCAATTAGGTCAATCCTTTAGATTATTTTCCAAGTTGTAGACATGAAAAATCAATGGTTTTCGGCTTTTTTGACTCGGGAGAAGCCCGGCCAGGGTTTCTTTTTGGATGTAAGAAAAATTAATAAAGGAACAAAAATAAAGATTTTCCATAGCTCAGGAATGGTGATGTTGTTTCGGAAAGAGAATGCATTGCCAGAAGAATCTGTTGGTATGTAAATGCGAAGATCTACAGTGCAGGATGAGCTTGCATCACGTATAGCTAAAGGAAGCTGAGAATGATATAATAGAACTATCTTAAATAATAAGCAAGGGGGCATGCAATATGAACAGTATTTTCCATGTTTGCACTGGGCTATCCAGCAGAGACAAGACCTCAGCAGAACCGATTTGTGCCTGAAAGAATACATTTCATTGAGAATTAAAAACTAATACGGATAAGAAGGAAAGAATAAAAATGGAATTATTTGATGTTATAGACAGCAAGGGTAATCCAACCGGACAGATCGTATCAAGGGAAAAAGCGCATGCAGAGGGAATTCCGCACAGGACAGCACATATCTGGATTATCCGTGAAAAAGAGGGCAGAGTACAGATACTCTTACAGAAACGATCACAGAATAAGGATTCCTTTCCGGGAAAATTTGATACTTCTTCTGCAGGTCATATTCAGGCAGGAGATGAACCATTGGAATCTGCACTTCGGGAACTGAAAGAAGAACTGGGAATCAGTGCAGTACCGGAACAGCTGCATTTTGCCGGAACCTTCCCAATATCTTTTGCAAAAGAATTCCACGGAAAAATGTTCCGGGACGAAGAGATTGCATTTGTTTATATTTTCAACGAACCTGTGAATACAGACGAACTTATTCTTCAGACAGAAGAGGTAGAGAGCGTTCAGTGGTTTGATCTGGAGGAAGTCTGTGAAAAATGCGAAAAACACAGGGATATCTTCTGCGTACCCACCGGAGGTCTGGAAGTGGTACGGAAATATCTGGATAAGGTAAAAACTGCATGAAAGATGGAAACCGTGCGGAGAGTAAGTCAAATGAAAGTCCGCGTAAATTGGATGTTCCAGACATGAGAAAATCCAGTTACTCCCGCAGACAGATATTTCTTCCTTTTTTGGTGAGAATCCCTTCTATTTCCAGATTTTTAAGTTCTCTGGTCATGGCGCTTCTGTCCACGGTAAGATATTGAGCCAGTGCGGTATAAGACATAGGAATCTGTACGCTGCGGCTGTGAATCTGGATGGAAAGGTTGTTCAGATATGCCAGTAATTTCTTTCTGGTCGTAGCTCTGGATAATACATAAATTCTTTCCATTTGCTGCCTGGACTGCATTGCCGTCATCTGAAGCAGATTGCTGACCATCTGACTGTGATGGTGGCATGCTTTTTCACATCTTTTGATCACATGCTCATAATCAATGAATATTACCTTTGTTTCTTCTGCGGCAGTCACATAATAATGTTGGGCGTCTGCCGGGAGAAGAAACGGTTCTCCAAAAACAGCATCTTTCTTAAGCTCATCGATCATATATTCATTTCCTTCTTCGTCGCAGCAGTAAAGAACTGCCCTGCCATAAAGAACCAGCCCGATCTTGTTCATGGAACTGGAATATTCCATGATCGTCTCTCCATTTCGGAAAATATCTTCTCTTGCATGAAAACAGATGCGCATTCGTTCCTGTTCTTCGGGCAAAATATTTGTAAACAGTGTAATATGTTCCATCGCAATTCTATCCCCTTTTTCCAGATTATAACATATTTTTTCAGGGAAATCATCAATTTGTGACTTTTGCAACAGAAATTCTCGTGTCATTCTGTTATTCTTTTAACAAAGTTATGAATTACAACAAAATTACAGATTACAGGCAACCAAGAACTATAAAGCAAATAACAGTAAAACAAAAAACTAAACCGGCACAAGTAAACAGAAAAAACGGAAGCTTAATTATTCAATCTAAGAGAAACGGAGGAAATTATATGAAAATCACAGATACCATCAAATACGTAGGCGTAAACGATCACCGCATTGACCTTTTTGAAGGGCAGTACAAAGTTCCGGGTGGAATGTCTTATAATTCTTATGTGATTCTGGACGAAAAAATTGCGGTTATGGATACTGTAGATGCAGATTTTACTCACCAGTGGCTTGACAATATCCAGCAGGTTCTGGATGGCCGTAAGCCGGATTATCTGATTGTACAGCACATGGAACCTGATCATGCAGCCAATGTTGCAAATTTCCTGAAAGTATATCCGGATACTACAGTAGTTGCTACAGGTAAAGCGTTTGGCATGATCCGAAACTTTTTTGAACTGGATCTGGAAGGAAAGAAAATAGAAGCGGAAAACGGCAGTACACTTTCTCTCGGATATCATCAGCTTACTTTCGTATTTGCACCGATGGTTCACTGGCCGGAAGTTATGGTTACATATGACAGCACAGACAAAGTTCTGTTTTCCGCAGACGGATTTGGTAAATTTGGTGCTCTTGATGTAGAGGAAGACTGGGATTGCGAAGCCCGTCGTTATTATATCGGTATTGTTGGTAAATACGGTGCACAGGTACAGAAACTTCTCAAAGCAGCTGCAACTCTGGACATTCAGACGATCTGCCCGCTGCATGGACCGATCCTGACTGAAAATCTGGGACATTACATTGAGAAATATGACATCTGGTCATCTTATAAAGTTGAGAGTGAAGGCGTTGTGATCGCATATTCATCTGTTTATGGAAATACAAAGAAAGCCGTAGAAGTTCTGGCACAGAAGCTGGAAGAGAAAGGCTGCCCGAAAGTTTCCGTATTTGATCTTGCAAGAGATGATATGGCAGAAGCTGTTGAAGATGCATTCCGCTATGGTAAACTGGTTCTTGCCACAATCACCTACAATGCAGATATCTTCCCGTTCATGAAAACATACATCGACCATCTGACAGAAAGAAACTATCAGAACCGTACGATCGGTCTGATTGAGAATGGAAGCTGGGCTCCGAATGCTGCCAAAGTTATGAAAGCAGAATTCGAAAAGAGCAAAAACATTACATGGCTTGATACCACAGTTAAGATTATGTCTTCCTTAAGTGAAGAAAACATCAAAGAACTTGATCAGATGGCTGAAGAGCTCTGCAAATAAAGAAATCCCCACAGGATATGAGGTGCTGAAACTTTGAAGAATTTCAGTATACATATCCCTGTGGGGTTTTTTTGTGTATGAAATCAGATAAAATAAAACGGAAAATTTGGTTTACAGTTCGATTACAACCGCCTGGTAATTATCAAGAATTACAGAGTCGTCACTGATGTTCAGCTCAGGATAATTATTGAGCAGAACTTTGCGGCATGTAGACGGCAGTTTTACAGTCTGCGGCTCTTTCTGGAAATTGCCGAGTACAAGGAGGGTTTTGTCTCCTTTACGATAGTAAGACATCAGGTTGTGCTGTTCTTCGAGATAAGGAATCATTTCGCCGTAAACAACGGTTTCTTTATATTCCGGATTTTTACGCAGTGCAATCAGTTCTTTATAAAAAGAAAGAAGAGAATCCGGATCGTTTTCCTGTGAAGCTACATTGATCTCTTTATAATTCGGGTTGAGCGGAAGCCATGGATTTCCACTGGTAAATCCGGCATTGGCGCTGTCGTTCCACTGAACCGGTGTACGGGCATTGTCACGGCTGTATCTGGAGATGCAGGACAGTGCCTCTTTTTCATTCAGGCCGGCATTTTTTGCGACATGATATTCGTCGATTGTGTTGATATCATCGACCTGATCGATGGACTGAAAGTGCATATTTTCCATACCGATCTCCTGCCCCTGATAGATAAACGGCAGGCCACGGAGCATAAAATACATTGTTGCAAGAAGTTTCTTACTGTGGAGAGAAAGGTCTCCGTCTGGGATGTAGTGGCTGACACCACGCGGTTCATCATGGTTTTCTATAATATTGGAAAGATAACCAATATCCCCGACACGCTGCTGGGAGTGGAAACAGCATTCCTTATAATCGTCCGGAGTGATGGTTTTACGGTCATACCAGCCGTTCGGGCTTCCTCCGAAAATGGTCGTGGAGAAGTCAAACATGCTGGAAAAATATCCGCCATCTCCGATGAAATCCGGAAGTTCTTCGTCTTTTTCATCAAAAACTTCACCTACGGAAAAAGCATTGTGCGGGCCAAAGGTGCGCGCCTGCATTTCGCTTAAGAATTCACCGATTCCGGTAGCTTCTTTCAACATATTCTGAATACTGGAAAGGCCGTCCGGACGATCGACCGGATAGTCTGCAAATGGGAATTTTTTCTTGATATTAATGATTGCATCGATACGGAAACCGCTGACACCGCGATCCAGCCACCAGTTAATATTTTTGTATATTTCTTCGCGGACTTCCGGGTTTTCCCAGTTCAGATCTGGCTGTTTCCTGTGGAAAACGTGCAGATACTGTTTGTCCGGATTGCCCGGCAGAGTTTCCCAGACAGGACCACCGAAGTAACTGCGCCAGTTGCATGGAAGTTCGCCTTCTTTTTTGTCGGTAATGTAGAAGAAATTACCATATTTTCCGTCCGGATCCTCGCAGGCTTTTTTGAACCACTCATGCTCATCTGAGCAGTGGTTAACAACGAGATCCAGAAGGATATACATGTCACGTTTTTTTGCTTCGGCCAGAAGGCGGTCCATGTCTTCCAGTGTTCCGAAAACAGGATTGATATTGTAATAATCAGAGATGTCGTATCCCTGATCGGCAAAATGAGACGGGTAGCATGGGGAGATCCATACGATGTCGACACCCAGATCTTTCAGATAGTCTAATTTATCTATAATTCCCGGGATATCCCCGATTCCGTCACCGTTTGAGTCATAAAAACTCTTTGGATAAATCTGATAGGCGACTTTTTCGTGCCACCATTTTCTTTCCATAATAAAGTCCTCCTCAGTCTATATCGTGAGTCTATTATAAGCTCTTTTGAGACGAAAGTGTTATAAAAATATTTTTATATCTCGGATAAAAAATGAAGCAGATATATAAGAAGGAAAATTCTTTGGAAATTCTATTGACAATTTTTCTCATTTAGCATACCGTTAATCTGTGTATAATGATAAAAAAAATCAATAAAACAAAGAATTAGACAAAAACAGGAAAAGACAGAAAGGAAAGTCGATATGACATCATTACGTGAACTTCCGATCGGAAAGACTGCAACAATACGTTCTGTCGGTGGAGAGGGAGCATTGCGGCAGCATTTTCTGGATATGGGACTGATCCCGAAGGGCGAAGTGACCATGGTGAAATATGCGCCGATGGGCGATCCGATGGAACTTCGTATCCACAGTTATGAACTGACGCTGCGACTTGCAGATGCAGAAAAGATAGAGATAGAGAATATACGCGACGCTGTTCGTGTACCGGACAGCAGGGCATTACATAAAAATAATACAGCGAGGACAATTCCGCATCCTGGACTTGGTGAAGGCGGAAAATACCACAAAAAAGAGACGGAGCATCCGCTTCCGGACAATGAAATTCTTACGTTCGCGCTTGCAGGAAACCAGAACTGCGGTAAAACCACATTATTTAATCAGCTGACTGGTTCCAGTCAGCATGTTGGAAACTTTCCGGGCGTTACCGTAGACAGAAAAGATGGAAATATCCGTGGAAAAAGCAATACTCTGGTCACCGACCTGCCGGGTATTTACTCCATGTCACCGTATTCCAGCGAGGAGATCGTAACACGAAATTTTGTGCTTGATGAACATCCAAAAGGAATCATCAACATTGTAGATGCGACGAATATCGAGAGAAATCTGTATCTGACGATGCAGTTGATGGAACTGGACATTCCGATGGTACTTGCGTTGAATATGATGGATGAGGTGCGTGAAAACGGCGGTTCTATTCTGGTCAATCAGATGGAGGATATGCTGGGAATCCCGGTCATCCCGATTTCTGCGGCAAAGAATGAAGGAATTGATGAACTGGTACAGCATGCCATTCATGTGGCAAAATATCAGGAACGTCCGCAGCCAATTGATTTCTGTGATGTAAATGAAGACGGCGGTGCGGTACATCGGTGCCTTCATGCAATCATGCATCTGATCGAGGATCACGCGAAGGCAGCCGGAATTCCGGTACGTTTTGCAGCAGCGAAGCTTGCCGAAGGCGATTCGCTGATTATGGAAAGTCTGAAACTGGACCAGAATGAAAAAGAGACACTGGAACATATCGTTAAACAGATGGAAAAAGAGCGTGGACTTGACCGTGCAGCAGCTATTGCCCATATGCGTTTTGATTTCATCGAGAAAGTCTGTGATGAAACAGTCGTAAAGCCAAAAGAAAGCAAAGAACACCTGAGGAGTATGAAGATTGACCGCATTCTGACAGGAAAGTATACGGCAATTCCGTGCTTTATCGGAATCATGGGACTGGTTTTCTTCCTGACTTTCAGTGTGATTGGTGCATTTTTGCAGAATCTTCTTGAGATGGGCATCACGGCACTGGGTAATATTGTAGATCAGTGGATGAGAGCGGCCGGTGTCAATGATGTGATTCATTCGCTTGTTATGGATGGAGTTTTTACCGGCGTCGGAAGTGTTTTAAGTTTTCTTCCGGTTATCGTGACGTTGTTTTTCTTCTTATCGTTGCTGGAAGACAGCGGATATATGGCGCGTGTTGCATTTGTAATGGACAAGCTGCTGCGAAAGATCGGTCTTTCCGGAAGAAGTATTGTTCCGATGTTGGTCGGATTCGGTTGTACTGTTCCGGGTGTTATGGCAAGCCGTACACTTCCGTCGGAACGTGACCGTAAGATGACGATCTTGTTGACTCCGTTTATGAGCTGTTCGGCAAAGCTTCCAATCTATGCATTTTTTGCGGCAGCATTTTTCCCGAAACATGGAGCACTTGTAATGATTGCTCTGTACTTTGGCGGGATTTTGATGGGAATCCTGATGGCACTTCTGATGCGGAGAACGTTGTTCAGTGGAGAAGCAGTGCCGTTCGTTATGGAACTTCCGAATTACCGTATGCCGGGTGCAAAGAATGTCGGACATTTGCTCTGGGACAAAGCGAAAGATTTTCTGCAGAGAGCATTTACTGTTATATTTATGGCAACCCTGGTGATCTGGTTCCTGCAGACTTTTGATGTGCATTTCAGCATTGTGACTGATTCAAAAGACAGTATTCTTGCGATGGTGGCAAGTGTGATTGCACCGATTTTCAAACCAATGGGATTCGGTGACTGGCGAATCTCTACAGCATTGATCACCGGATTTATGGCAAAAGAAAGTGTGGTATCGACGCTTTCCGTTTTATTTGGAAGCACTGCGACTTTACTGGGCTGTATTACGCCTTTGGCTGCCGCGAGCCTGCTTGCATTCTGCCTTCTGTATACACCATGTGTTGCTGCAATTGCATCGGTCAAAAGAGAACTCGGCGGCAAATGGGCAGTCGTGGTTGTGATCGGACAGTGCGTGATCGCATGGGCAGTTGCATTTGTAGTGCATCTGGTCGGAGGGTTTTTCTTCTGATAGTTGATCGTATTGATGGAAATTTCCGGGAGAGCAGGATATCATAGTGAAACTGCTATTTTCGGTAACGGCTTATATTCAGGGCGATCCCCATTTCTCCGAGGAGAAAGACGATGGAA
>OLOD01001718.1_pt1 | contig 12761 bp, 13 predicted proteins | sample 1671921 | NCBI WGS metagenome assembly OLOD01 (sample SAMEA3136626, study PRJEB25190) | human gut metagenome | biome: human gut; feature: human-associated habitat; material: faeces | place: Austria | collected 2013
CTATATTGTATTAAATTATTTTATTGTAAACTAGCGCTCACCATTTGACGCTTACTTTATTTTTAATTGTGGGATGTTGTTTAGGTTATCTATTTATTTCAGGAGCATGGAATCCTTTTAAAAATGAAGAAGTTTCTCAAGAAGCAATGGATGATTATCAACAATCAAATGTTGTATCAGCAAATCTATATAAAGATGTTTATCAAGAAATTATTGAAAATGGGACAGATGATTTTACTGATAATTATAAAGAAGATGGTCTTGCTCCTTATGGCTTTGAAATAGAAGATTATGATGAAACAAATAAAGATGGTATTTTAAGATATATGCAATGTATCTTATATCAAGATTTTGAAGAGGTCTATGATTTAAATAATTTTTTTGTTTATTATATGAAAAATAATGATTATGCAAATGAAAAATATGTTCAAACAAAAGGAGAGCTTCATGCTAAAAAAGATTTTATAGTTAATGAGCAAACAAAAATATCTTTTGGGTATGAAGGTGCTAATTATGATGATTTATCCTATATTATTATAAAAAAAGGGACAGTTATTTATTATGGGTTGATAGGATCTAGTGAACATTATGATAAAGTACAAAACTTAATAAATAAGCTAGATATTGATTTCAAATTACCAAATATTGATGAAATAACTTATTTAAAATAATATCAATAAAAGAGAATACAAGAATACTTATTTTGTTTTATGATAATATTTGCTATAATGATTTTTGGAAAGAGAGGTCGTTATGAGTCGTTCTAATTCAATTGTTAAACAAGCATCAATTTTGGCGCTTGCAGGAATTTTGGTAAGAATCATCGGACTTTTATATCGTAGTCCTTTAACAGCGATGATTTTAGACGAAGGAAATGGTTATTATTCAACAGCTTATAATATCTATGCATTAGTTTTATTGATTTCGTCATATAGTATTCCTACAGCTATTTCAAAATTGATATCAGAAAAAATAGCGTTAAAAGAATATAAAAATGTTAAAAGAATATTAAAATGTGTCTTTATTTATGTATGTGCTATTGCTGGAAGTGCAGCAATTTTATTATTTATTTTGGCACCATTTATTGTTGATGTAAATGCAGTACCAGCACTTAGAGTATTATGTCCAACAATCTTTTTATCAGGATTACTTGGTGTATTTAGAGGATACTTTCAAGCACATAAAACAACAGTTTATACTTCTGTTTCGCAAATTATTGAACAAATTTTTAATGCTGTTGTTGCTTTATTAGCTGCATATATTTTTATTCAACCTTATATTGGAGTTAATGCGACGAAAGTAGGTTCATATGGAGCAGCAGGTTCAGCACTAGGAACAGGTGCAGGAGTTCTTGTTGGATTGATCTATATGATTTTTATGTATTTAAAAAAGAAAAATACTTTTGTTGAAGAAAGTGATGCAGAAGCGAGTGAACGAGTAGATTCATATCAAGATATTTTTAGAATGATTATGCATATTATTGCACCAATTATTTTAGCAACTTGTGTATATAATTTAGTCACTACGATCGATATGTATATTTTCTATTTTGCTCAATCATTTCATCATATTGATAAAATTACTTATATTTCCAATTATGGTGTTTATGCAGGAAAATATATTGTTTTACAAAATGTACCAGTTGCTCTAGCTTCAGCGATGTCTACAGCTTCTATTCCTTCTATTTCATCTGCTTGGGCACTTGGAAATGTTAAAGAAGCAAAAGAACATATTACATCTGGTTTATCTGTAACAATGCTAATTTTAATTCCTGCGGCTGTTGGAATGGCGGTATTATCATATCCAATTATGGGTGTTTTATTTCCACAAAAGGCAACTATTATGACTGCTACTTTATTACTAGCACTTGGATCACCAGCAATTATTTTTTATGGTTTATCAACACTTACAAATGGTATTTTACAAGCTTTAGGAGAAGTAAATGTACCTTTAAAAAATGCGGCGTTTTCACTTTTATGTCATATTATTATTATTGCAATTCTTTTATTTATTACACCTTTAGGCGTTTATGTTTTAGTATTTGGTAACTGTACATATGCTCTTCAAGTATGCTATTTAAACCAAAAAGCTTTACGTCAAAAAATTGGTTATAAACAAGAAATTAAAAGAACATATGTTATTCCTTTGATTGCTTCTTTAATAATGGGAGGTATTGTTTTAGGAGTTTATTATGGTCTGTTTACGTTAACTCATAGAGTTTTCTTACCTCTTATTTTATCAGTTGTTGTGGGTGTTTTTGTTTACTTTGTCATGATTATGTATATTTATTGGGAACATCCAGCATATTTATTTGAGATACCTTATATGAGAACACTTTATTACAAAATTAAAAGAATTTTGAAGAAATAAACGATTTTTGAAATATAAAATCGTTTTTTAAATCCATTTTTTTAATGTATTTTTTGAAATATGACAAACTTATCCTTTTAATTTATGTTAAAATAATAATCAATGGGGGTTGTAATATGCATTATAAATCAGTAAAAGGAATTTTATCTAATGATAATACAATGAACTTATATAGGGGTTGTCAGCATGGTTGTATCTATTGTGATTCAAGAAGCAAATGTTATCATTTTGACCATGACTTTGAAGATATAGAAGTCAAAGAAAATGCACTTTCTCTATTGGAAAATGGCCTAAAACATAAAAGAAAAAAATGTATGATCCAAATGGGTTCTATGTGTGATCCATATATGCCTTTAGAAAAAGAACTTAAACATGTACAAAAAGCCTTAGAACTTATAGAACGTTATCATTTTGGGGTAACACTCATCACTAAATCTGATTTAGTTTTGAGAGATTTAGAACTATTAAAGAAAATTAATCAAAAAACAAAGTGTGTTGTGCAAATGACACTTACAACTTTTGATGAAGAACTATGTCAAAAATTAGAACCAGGTGTTTGTACAACTAAAAGAAGGATAGAAGTTTTAAAAGAACTTCATAAAAATGGTATTCCTACAATTGTTTGGTTAACACCGATTTTGCCTTTTATTAATGATGATCAAGAAAATATTTTAAATATTTTAAAAAGTTGTCATGAAGCAGGAGTTAAAGGTATTATTTGTTTTGGTATGGGTGTTACTTTAAGAGAAGGTAGTAGGGAATATTATTATAAGCAGTTAGATCGTTTATTTCCTGGTATGAAAGAAAGATATCAAATGACTTATAATGATCAATATACGTTAAATAGTCCACATAACAGAGATTTAATGAATCTTTTCTTTAAAAAGTGTCAAGAGTATCAAATGATGTGTAGTTATTCGGAAATTTTCGAATATTTACAAGAATTTGAAGAAAAAGCACCGATAAAAAAGAAAGCTGTTCATGACTTTGAACAACTCTCTTTATTTTAAAAAGATGGAAAACCATCTTTTTATTTTACAATTTTTTGATAAACTTCATCTAGATCAACATCTTGACTATGATCATTAAATTCAATAACAAGTTCTTTTTCATCATATCTAGGTAAAATATGAACATGGAAATGATGTACAGTTTGACCAGCTACTTCATTTGTATTTGTTAGAATATTTAATCCTTTAGCATTTAATTTTTCAACAATTTGTTTAGCAAGTTTTTGAGTGACTTGCATAATATGCGCTAATGTTTCTGGATCAACTTCTAAAATATTTTCAAAGTGTTTTTTAGGAATAACAAGTGTATGACCATATGTTGCTTGCGATAAGTCTAAAAAAGCAATACAAGTGTCATCTTCATAAACAATTTTCCCAGGAATTTCTTTATTGATTATTTTACAAAAAATACAGTTACTCATTTTCTTTTCCTCCATAGCTTTATTTTAAAACAAAAAAAGAATAAGGTCGAGACCTTATTCAAAATAATCTTTAGAAGATTTTTTTATTTTACTTTTAATAGTTGGTTCATAAACATCAAAATTATATTTTCTTAAATAATAAGTTTCGCATTTTGTAGAAAAATCAGAAATAGATGTTAAACTTTCTTTAATTTCATCTTTTAAATTAGATTTATCTGTATTATAAACCCATACAATTGCGTATTTAGATTCAGATGTTTTAATTGCTTTAGCATAAATACCATCTTTAGTAAATTTATCTAATTTTTTAATGATTTTAGAATCTAAACTACTAGATTCTTTTGTAACTAATCCAGCATCTGTACCACTGTTTTCATTAAAATAATTTGTAAATACATCTTCACTTGTACATTCTTTAATGATTTTTAATGCTTGTGATTCAGTATCAACAGTAAAGTATTTAATATATTTTACTTTATATTCTTTTAATAAACTTTTAAAATTATCTTCAACATATTTTTCTTGAAGAAGTTGAAGCTTAGCATTTGGTTTTAAAGTATGTTTAACAAAATCAGCTTCATCTTCATAACCAGCGCTTTTAGCATAAGTATCTAAGTCGCTTGATCCAGTGTATTGTAGATATTGTTGTTTTAATTCTTCAACTTTAGCATTAATAGCATCTTTATCAGTAATTTCTTGATCTGCAACATAATTGATAGCACTATTTAAAGTCATATTTGTACCATCATTATCTAAGAAATATTCATATAAGTCATCTTTAGTAATTGTGATATCAGCAGTTTTAGCTACTGTTGAATCACCATTTTGAACATGAGTTACATAGGAATCATCTTTTTTGTTGAAACTTTTATAAAGGCCATAACCACAACCACCAATAAGACATACACATACGATAATGATCAATAATCTATATTGGTAAAGCTTATCTTTTAATGAATTCATTAGGCTTCACCTCTTTCTGTTTTTCTTTCTTCTAATGCTTTATTAACAACATCTTGAACGATTTTTTTGATATCTTTATCTTTATATTTGATTTTATATGAATCGAAAACAATATATTGTAAATAATCATCATAAGCTAATAAAGGTGAATCAATATCTGTTTTCTTTAAATCTTTCTTTAAAGTTTTCTTGTTTGCACTTGTTACTTTTACAAAATAATAACCATCATCACCAGTAATAACATCAGATACTTCACCTTCTTTTAAAGATTCAATAGCATTAAAAACATCATTACCATAACTATTAGCAATTCCTGAAGTATCTTTACTATCAACAATACCTAATGCACCTTTTTTACTAGATGTTGTATCATCAGAATAATCTTGAGCAATATCTCCAAATGATTTATCAGTATTATTAATTAATTCTTTGACTTCGTTTAATTTAGAAGTTTCATCATCAGTAGGCGCACTTGTATCAGATACAGAAAGTTTGATTAAACTTACGTATTTAGGAGAACATTGTTGATAATAATCATTAAAGACATCATCAAAATGATCATCAATATAATCTAATAAGAAATTAGCATATTGGATTTGTTTAATCATTCTTTGGCGATATTCAGATAAATTCTTATAGCCTGCAGATGTTAAAGCTTGATTTAGTGAATCTTTATAATTATCTCCATAATTAGATTTATATGCAGCTTTAATTTGTTTGATAATTGTAGCAGCATCTTCTTTCATATCATCATTGACAGGGAATTTTTGATCAACTAAATTTTGTAATACAGCATTAAAGACAGTTGTGTTATTACTTGAGTTATCAATAATATCTTTATATAAATTATCAGCAAAGATATTTTTTGTTTTACTTCCTTTTTCTAGAGATGCAACAACATATTTTGAGTCAACTTTTTTAGCTGAAGTTGTACATCCTGTTAAAAGGCAGCTACTTACAAGTAATAAGGCAGCACATTTTTTAAATTTCATAGTTTTCCTCCTTTTTGTAGACTTAAAAAGTATACTATTTTTTTCCATTAATTTCAATATTATGGGCAAAAACACACGGTCAAACATATTTATTACATAATTTATACTAAAAGAATGTATAAGGAGGGGTTTATATGAAGTGTGAAAATTCTTTTACGCTTGTTTTAGTGCTTTTTATTTTGTTAGTGATTATTTGTAATATGTTATAAAAAATGCTTAGCAATTGCTAAGCATTTTTAGGCTGTGGATTATGTTGACGATAAACACGATAACTAATTTTAATAGTTACAAGTAATGGCATGGCAATAATCATTCCCCATGCACCAAATAGTGTTGAACCAGTTAAGATTCCAAATAAGACCCACATGATTGATAAATCTATTTTTGATGAATAGATTTTTGGTTGAATCACATAAGGGACTAGATTAGATTGAATAAAGATGAGAACTAATAAAATAACCAGTTTCGTTGTTCCCATTGTAATCGAAGTTACAATACCTAACAAATTGGCAACAATAGGACCTACATAAGGAATTACCGAACTGACGGCCGAAAAAATACCAAGTAAGATCCAGTTTGGATGACCAATGACTAAATAAACAAAGGCTGTTGTAAGTCCTTGGATAAGGGCACTTAAAGCAAATGCTTCTATGTATTCTATTAAAGAAATATTGATTTCTTTTAAATACATAGGTAAGTTTTCATCAAACTTTCCAGCAAAATAGTTAATAGCGTTTCTCATATTGTCAAATTTCATTGACATATAGATAGCAAGAATTGAATAAATTAAACCATTACCAATTTTAACAATAACAGAATTTAAAACATCAAAAGTAGTATTAATAACTGTCATATCTTGTAAAAGTTTAGAAGCTTCGGTTTGAATATAAGTTGTCATTTCAGAAATATTGAAACCTAGATGAGTTTGTACAAATCTTGAAATAAAAATTAAACCATCTTCAAATGCAGGATACAAATCAGTTACACTATTAATAACAAGAGGAATTGCTAGTGATAAAATAAGTATTAAACAAGCAATGATTCCTACATAAACAATAATTAAGGATAATCCACGTTTTTTTACGTATTTTTGCACCCATTCAATCAGTGGATTTAAAACATAAGCAATTGCAAAAGCCACAAAGAATGGTTTTATAATCTTCCAAAAAATTCCAAAAGCGCCACCCCATACTTCTTTTGTGATATCTAATAAAAGAACAATCAAAAATAAAATAAGTAAGTTTAATAGGGTTTGTGTAATTTTTTTAGATGATATGACTTGAAATAAGGATTTCAGAAATTTCACATTATCACTCCTTTGTTTAAATAATATACCATATTTTGGATATAATATAAATTGTTAATACAAAAGATTATCACATTGATTGTTTTTTTTTTGACATTTTAGTAAAATGTTGTGGGTAGAAAGGGGCTTGATTTATGTCAACTTTAAAAATAGAAAATTTACATGTTTGTATTGATGATAAAGAAATACTAAAAGGAATTGATTTAACAATCAATACAGGAGAAATACATGCATTAATGGGACCTAATGGTAATGGTAAATCTACATTATTATCAGCTATCATGGGGAATCCTAAATACCAAGTAACAGAGGGAAGTATTTACTTGGATGGACAAAATGTTTTAGAAATGTCAGTCGATGAAAGATCGAAAGCAGGAATTTTTTTAGGAATGCAATATCCTCAAGAAATTCCAGGAGTTGTTACTTCTGATTTTTTAAGAGCTGCACTCAATGCACATCAAGAAAAACCAGTATCTTTATTTAAATTCATTAAAGAATTAGATAAAAATATTGCTGATTTAAAAATGGATGAAAATTTAGCACATCGTTATTTAAATGAAGGTTTTTCTGGTGGAGAAAAGAAAAGAAATGAAATTTTGCAAATGAAATTATTAAAACCTAAATTTGCATTATTAGATGAAATTGATTCTGGTTTAGATGTTGATGCTTTAAAAATTGTATCTGAAGCAATTAATGATATGAAATCAGATTCATTTGGTTGTGTGATGGTATCACACTATGAAAGATTATTTGAACTTGTACCACCTAGTCATGTTCATATATTAGTAGATGGAAAGATTGTATTAAGTGGAGGGCAAGAATTAATAGATCGTATTGATAAAGAAGGTTATCATTGGGTCAAAGAACTAGGTTTTGATTTTGAAACTGAAGAAGACAAGCAACCAATTGTTTTAGGTAGCTGTGGAAATAAGGTTAAAGCAAAATAATGAGTAGATTAGCAGATATTGACAATTATCTTGTACTTGAAAATGGATGTGTTAAAGAAACATCTTTTAAACAAGATATTCAAATTCAAAATCAAACTTTAAAAATTAATGAAGATGCTAAAGTACAAATTATATATAAGGTTACAGAAGAAGGAACTTATCAATTTGATATTGAAATTAAAGATCGTTTACATGTAGATCTTGTAGAGATGTATGAAGCATCAAAATCTTGTTCTTATACAAAAAATATAAAAGTTAATGAATCTAGTGAAGTTTTAAGATATGTTGAAAAAAACAGTCAACAAGACATTCAATTAGATTTAAATGAAAATGTTGATGTCTATAAGTATTCAAGAGTATCTTGCGCTTATGTAGAATTGACAGATTATACAACTTTATCAAAAATAAAATATCGCTTACTAGAAGAAGAAGCTAGTGCTAAACTTCGCTTAGCATCTTTAAGTAAAGAAAAAGAAAATAAGCATTATGAAATGACTTTAGAACATTTAGCACCACATACATATGGTGATATGGATAACTATGGAATTGTTAAATCAAAAGCTAGTTTAATTATTGATGGTATAGGACGTATTTATAAAGGTATGTCAGGATCTGATACACATCAAACAAATAAAATTATAGTTTTTGATGAAGGATGCAAAGCACAAGCTAATCCATATTTATATATAGATGAATATGATGTTAAAGCAAGCCATGGAGCAAGTGTTGGAAAGATTGATGAAGATCATCTTTATTATTTGATGTCTAGAGGTCTTTCTAAACAAGATGCCATGCATTTAGTTACTTATGGTTATTTCTTACCTGTTCTAGAATTTATTAGTGTGGAATCTTTAAAAGAAAGATTTTCAGATGTTTTGAAAGAAAAGGTGGGACTATAATGATAGATGTTTTAAAAATTAGAGAAGATTTCCCAATGCTTAAAAAAACTATGCATGGAAAACCTCTTATTTATTTAGATAATGGAGCAACAACCTTAAAACCACAATGTGTGATCGACAGTGTTTGTGATTATCTAACAAATTATTCTGGAAATGCGCATCGTGGAGATTATGATTTATCTCATGAAGTAGATACAAAATTTGAACATGTTCGAAGTATTGTTGCTGATTTTATTCATTGTAAACCAGAGGAAGTTGTTTATACTTATGGTTCTTCAGATAGTTTAAATATGGTGGCTTTTGGTTATGGAATGACACATTTAAAAGAAGGAGATGAAGTATTGATTACACTTGCAGAACACGCAAGTAATACTCTTCCTTGGTTTGAAGTGGCTAAGCATACAGGAGCAATCATTAAATATATTGATTTAGATGAAGAAGGAAAAGTTACTTTAGAAAATGTCAAAAAAGCAGTGACTGAACGTACAAAAATTATTTCTATTGCACAAATTACAAATGTTTTGGGATATTTAGCACCAATTAAAGAAATTTGTGGTTTTGCTCATGAACATGACATTATTGTTTGTGTTGATGGTGCTCAAAGTGCACCTCATCATGCTGTTGATGTTCAAGATTTAGATGTTGATTTCTTTGCTTTTTCTGGACATAAAATGTGTGGACCTACAGGGGTAGGCGTATTATATGGAAAATATCATTTATTAGAAGAAATGACACCAACACGTTTTGGTGGAGGAAGTAATGCAAGATACAATAGCTGTGGTTTAGTAAAGCTTAAAAATGCACCAACAAAATTTGAAACAGGAACACCTAATATTGAAGGTGTTATTGGTCTTGGCAGTGCTATTGAATATTTACAAAATATTGGTATGAAAAATATTGAGGAACATGAAGCAATGCTTAGAAAATATGCTGTTGAAAAAATGAAAGAATTGGATAACATTGAAATTTACAATGAAAATGGTGTTGGAGCAATTGCTTTCAATATTAAAAATGTTTTTTCTCAAGATGGAGCATCTTTATTTAATACGTATGGAATTGCAATTCGTGCTGGTCAACACTGTGCAAAAATATTAGATGAATATTTACATGTTTCACAAACATTAAGAGCTTCATTCTATTTCTACAATACAAAAGAAGAAATAGATCAGTTTATTGAAGTATGTAAGAAAGGGGATGACTTTTTAGATGCCTTCTTTGGATAATATGATGCTTCGTCAAATCATCATGGATCATTATGAAAATCCACGTAATCATGAATTAGTTGAAGACGATAGCTATAAAAAAGTCAATATGGATAGTGAAACTTGTATTGATAATATTGATATACAAGCAAAAATAGAAGATGGAGTGATTAAAGATATTCGCTTTGATGGAGAAGCATGTGCAATTTGTACATCAAGTACTTCTATTATGACAGAATTATTAATTGGTAAAACAATTGATGAAGCAAGGGTTATTATTGAAAATTATATGAATATGATTTTTGAAAAAGATTATGATCCTGAAATATTAGAAGAAGCGATTGCTTTTTATAACACTCATAAACAGGCCAATAGAATTAAATGTGCAACTCTTGGATGGAAAGGAATTACGCAATTAATTGATGAAAGTGAAAAGGAGGAAACTCATGGAAAATGATGAAACTATGATTCCTGATAAAGATGTGTCTGTTTTTAAAACACCTAAAGGAATTAATGAAGATGTTGTTAGAGAAATTTCTGCAATTAAAGGTGAACCTGAATGGATGTTGGAATATCGTTTAAAGGCATTAGATTGTTTTTTGAAAAAGCCAATGCCTACATGGGGTGTAGATTTAAGCAGAGTAGATTTCGATGAGTATACGTATTATATTAGACCTTCTGATAAACAAACAAATAAATGGGAAGAAGTTCCTGAAACAATTAAAGATACTTTTGATAAACTTGGAATTCCTGAAGCAGAACAAAAATATCTATCAGGGGTAACAACTCAATATGAATCAGAAGTTGTCTATCATAATATGTTAAAAGAAGTTCAAGAAAAAGGAGTTATTTTCTTAGATATTGATAGTGGTTTAAGAGAATATCCAGAATTATTTAAAAAGTATTTTGATACAGTTATTCCTTATAATGACAATAAGTTTTCAGCATTAAATGGAGCTGTATGGTCTGGGGGTTCATTTATTTATGTACCACCAGGAGTAAAACTAGAAAAACCTTTACAATCTTATTTTAGAATCAATTCTGAACAAATGGGACAATTTGAAAGAACATTAATTATTGTTGATAAAGGTTCTGATATCCATTATGTAGAAGGATGTACGGCACCAAATTATTCAAAAGATTCATTACATACAGGAGTTGTTGAAATTGTTGTATTAGAAGGGGCTAAATGTCGTTATACAACAATTCAAAACTGGTCTAATAATATTTTAAACTTAGTTACTCAAAGAGCTAAAGTTTATAAAAATGGGCAAATGGAATGGGTTGATGGAAATATTGGTTCTGCTGTTACAATGAAATATCCAACTTGTGTTTTAATGGAAGAAGGAGCTAAAGGTTCTTGTATTACGATTGCTGTTGCCGGAGAAAATCAAATTATGGATTCTGGGGCTAAAATGATTCATTTGGCACCAAATACTTCAAGTAGTATTGTTTCTAAGTCTATTGCTAAAAATGGCGGAAAAACAAACTATCGTGGTTTAGTACAACATAATCCAAAAGCAATCAACGCTAAGAGTAAAGTTGAATGTGATACATTGATCTTAGATCAAATTTCAACAAGTGATACAGTACCAACAAATTATGCTAGAAATAATGATTCTTTAATTGAACATGAAGCAACTGTTTCTAAAATTTCGGATGAACAACTTTTCTATTTAATGTCTAGAGGTCTTTCTAAAAAAGATGCAACAGAAATGATCGTTATGGGATTTATTGAACCATTTTCAAGAGAATTACCAATGGAATATGCTGTTGAGTTAAATCAATTGATTAAAATGGACTTTGGTGAAAATGGAATTGGATAAAAAACAATTACGTAAACAATTAATACAAATGAGATTGGCTTTTGATGATTATCAAAAACAATCTCATTTCATTATAGAAAAGTTAAAAAAAGATCCACGTTTTATTAAAAGTAAAAAAATAGGAATATATTTATCTTATAAACATGAAGTGGACACGTGGAAATTAATAGAAGAATTTAAAACTCAAAAAGAATTTTATGTTCCCATAGTTCGTGGTAAAGAAATGTATTTTACTTTATTTCAAGAAAAAATGGTTAAAAACAAATATGGAATAGATGAGCCAATAGAAAAAGAAGAAATTAATAAAGAATTTCTAGATTTAATGATTGTTCCTCTTGTAGGATATGATCAAAATTATTATCGCTTAGGCTATGGTGGAGGATATTATGATCGTTATCTTAAAGATTTTAAAGCACCAACCATTGGACTGGCTTATTCATTTCAATATATGAAACATTATCAACCTGAAAAATTTGATATTCCATTAGATGATATTATAACAGATAAAAAAATATAAAAAAATTAGTAAAAAACTGTTGACGAATAGGGTAAGAGATGTTATTATAAGTGGGCACTAGTCAAGGAGGCTTAGCTCAGTTGGGAGAGCATCTGCCTTACAAGCAGAGGGTCAGCGGTTCGAGCCCGTTAGCCTCCACCATTAAATAGTGTTTGAAATAAATTATAGAAGATGCCGGCTTAGCTCAATTGGTAGAGCAACTGACTTGTAATCAGTAGGTTGAGGGTTCAAGTCCTTTAGCCGGCACCATGATGGAGAGGTAGCGAAGTGGCTAAACGCGGCTGACTGTAACTCAGTTCCTTTTGGT
>OLOD01001727.1_pt1 | contig 12730 bp, 12 predicted proteins | sample 1671921 | NCBI WGS metagenome assembly OLOD01 (sample SAMEA3136626, study PRJEB25190) | human gut metagenome | biome: human gut; feature: human-associated habitat; material: faeces | place: Austria | collected 2013
CTACTTTTTATGCAGGTCCGGGTCGTCGTGCCTTTCTGAATTAAATCCCAATTACCCTAAATACACAACCTTATCTTCCGGCTCTGTGGCTGGTTCCATATCGATCAGATACAATACCGGCTGTTTGTTTCCAAAGGAACTTACTGCCTCGTACTCGAATCTTGCACGGATCTGCATCCAGGATTTTGTCTTTGCATCAATTTTCATTTCTGCCTTACATGGATATCCGTAATAACGTACATCGTCCGCACAGCAGGTCATGATCTCTCTGACCGGAACGAACATATTGTCCGGCATCCCCTTTGGCCGAAAGATCTGTCCTTTAAAATCAATCTCTTTATGAAGATATAATTCCGGATGATCATATGCATCCACATACCATACTCCAAAGTCAACATCGTCCAGCACAATCTTATCACCTTTTACGTCATATGGAAGATCTTCTTCAGACGGTTCTATGATCTTACCCTGCATATCTTCAAAAAGGAGCTGTGCCATCGGGTTCTGCACTTTCAGTGCCCGTCTGAATCCTGATCTGTTAACGCCGTCTGCACAGCGGTTTACAACGATCAGTTCTGATTCTGTCAGCTGTTCCATCAGCATATTTCTCATATTCATCAGATACATATCCAATGTCATACCATTAACGGTTGAATATACGCCCTGCAGCTCAAAGCTTCTTGGATATCTGATCGAAAGCAGATCTTCCAGTTTCCACATCCCGTTATATTCAATAACGATCTGTGCCGGATGATAATTTCTTTCACAGTTTTTGAAAAATACAGTGTTCAGCTGTTCGAATTCTTCGATTTTCAGAACTGCCATATTCTTTTCTTTCAAATATTCTTCCGGATACTCTTCTTCTCCTTCTTCACAGAGAAGCAGCAGTGTAAGTCCCGGTTCGATCCATTCCTGTTCCATCAGGGTATCTTTTATCATGGTTGTTTTACCACTGTCTAAGAATCCCGTGACGATAAACATAGGTGTTGCCATACCCGCACCTCTTTCCTTTTTTCTATTTCCTGTCTTATACGTGGAATAACTTCAGAAGTTCTTCTTCCTTCAGATCTGTTCCGATTACGCAGATGCGTCCTGTATAATCCGGCTGACCTTCTCTTACTTCGTATTCTTCCGGTACTAAATCAAACTGTTTCCATCCTCCGTCTGTCATCTGAATGATACCTTTTGAACGAAGGATTGTTCCATACGAAGTGGTCTCCGACAACGCTTTCAGCAGATAATCCAATTCTTCTTCTGTATATTTATGAACAGTCTCTTTGCCCCAGCTTGTAAACACATCATCTGCATGATGATGGTGGTGATCATGCTCGTGATCATGTCCGCAGCAGCAGTCATGAGCGTGGTCATGGTGGTCATGATCGTGATGATCGTGGTCACAGCAGTGATCATGGTCATGATGGTCATGGTCGTGATGATCGTGGTCACAGCAGTGATCATGATCATGATGGTCATGGTCGTGATAATCATGATCACAGCAGTCATGGTCGTGGTGATCTCCATGTTCTTCAAACAGGCTCTCAATCTCAGCTCCTTTTGTCAGTGCATGGCTGATCGCTTCTCTTCCAAGTTCATCCCATGGAGTGGAGATGATGGTTGCTTCTGCATTTTCCTCACGAAGTGTGTGCACGCACTCTTCTACCTTTTCATCAGTCATCATCTGTGTACGGCTCACAACAATTGTAGATGCATGCTCTACCTGATCTTTGAAGAATTCTCCAAAGTTCTTCATGTACATCTTCGCTTTTTTACCATCTACAACAGTGATTCTTCCATCGATCTCGATATCTGCATCTTTCTCTACTGCCTCGATTGCTCTGGCTACATCAGATAATTTACCTACTCCCGACGGCTCGATGATAACACGATCCGGATGATACTCGTCCAGTACTTTTACCAGTGCTTTGCTGAAATCACCTACCAGGGTGCAGCAGATACATCCTGAGTTCATCTCTGTAATCTCGATTCCTGCATCTTTCAGGAATCCTCCATCAATACCAATCTCACCAAATTCATTTTCAATCAGTACAAGTTTCTCTCCTGCCCATACGTCGCTGAGCAGCTTTTTGATAAATGTAGTTTTTCCTGCTCCGAGGAATCCTGAAATAATATCTACTTTTGTCATCTTTATTGCCTCTTTTCTATCTATTTTCAAACATTAATAAAAGTCCCGACACATATATTATCACAAACAGCTGGGGGTTGCCAGTCCCTCAATTCTATTATTTTTCTCAACTTTCTATAAATCATCCATAAAAATTCTTCCAAATACATAAAACAAAAGAGATATCTGTACACATCACTTTGGTACAGATACCTCTTTTCATTTTTATGCTTCTTCCTATAACAATCCGCCAATTGACAGGAACAATGGTGCGAACACCAGTGATACAACTGTCATCAGTTTGATCAGGATGTTGATGGAAGGTCCTGATGTATCTTTGAATGGATCACCAACAGTGTCTCCAACTACAGCTGCTTTATGAGCTTCACTTCCTTTTCCACCGTGGTTACCGTCTTCGATATATTTCTTAGCATTATCCCATGCTCCACCTGCATTGGACATGAAGATTGCCATCATAACACCTGTTACAAGCGCTCCTGCAAGAAGTCCGCCAAGTGCGGAAGGTCCAAGAAGGATTCCCACTACCAGTGGTGCAAGCACTGCCATAACACCAGGAACCAGCATCTCTTTTAATGCTGCTGTTGTTGAGATTGCAACGCATGATTTATAATCCGGCTTTTCTGTACCCTTCATGATTCCAGGCATTGTCTTGAACTGACGTCTTACTTCTTCAATCATCTGATATGCTGCTCTTGATACAGATGACATTGTCATAGCTGAGAATAAGAATGGAAGCATTCCACCGATCAGCATTCCGATGATTACACGTGAGTCAAGGATATCAATTGTCTTCAGATGTACTGCCTCTGCATAAGATACAAACAGGGCAAGCGCTGTCAGGGCTGCAGATCCGATAGCGAAACCTTTACCCATAGCCGCTGTTGTGTTACCAACGGCATCCAGTTTGTCAGTGATCTGACGAACATGTGGATCCAGCTCAGACATCTCTGCAATACCCCCGGCATTGTCCGCAATTGGTCCATAAGCATCTACAGCTACTGTAATAGCGGTAGTAGAAAGCATTCCTACAGCAGCAAGTGCGATACCGTAAAGTCCGCATGTCTGGTATGCAACAAAGATACCGACACAGATCAGAAGAATCGGAATTGCTGTAGACTTCATACCTACTGCAAGACCACTGATGATGGTTGTTGCAGATCCCGTCTCTGACTGTTCTGCAATTTCTTTCACTGATTTGTAGTCTCCGGATGTATATACTTCTGTGATGATACCGATCAGAAGTCCCACGATCAGACCGGCTACGATAGCAATCGCTGCTTTAAAATCTCCAAAGAATACTTTACTGAATACGCAAGATACGATCAGTACCAATACACTTGCTACATAAGAACCTGTCTTTAATGCTTTATGTGGATTGGAATTCTCGTCACCCTTTACAAAAAATGTTCCGAGGATAGAAGCTACAAGTCCAAGTCCTGCGATCAGGAGTGGGAAGATAGCTCCCTCAGCTTTATAATATACGATTCCAAGTGTCAGTGCCGATACAAGTGCGCCTACATAAGACTCAAAAAGGTCTGCTCCCATACCTGCAACATCACCTACGTTATCCCCTACATTATCGGCGATAACAGCCGGGTTACGCGGATCATCTTCCGGAATACCTGCTTCTACCTTACCAACAAGATCGGCTCCTACATCGGCAGCTTTTGTGTAGATACCACCACCAACACGTGCAAACAGAGCAATGGAAGAAGCTCCTAAACTAAAGCCTGTAATAATATCAACATTTTTAGTCAGGATGTAAATGATGCTGACACCAAATACACCAAAACCGGCTACACACATACCCATTACAGCTCCACCGGAGAATGCAATCGAGAGTGCTTTGTTCATTCCTTTTTCTTTTGCTGCATTCGCAGTTCTTACATTTGCCTTTGTAGCAACTTTCATCCCGCAGAAACCTGCAAGCGTTGAGAATAAAGCTCCTACTACAAAGCATACAGCAGTAATCCAGTTACCGATTCCGAATCCGATGAGTACGAATAATACCGCAACGAAAATAACCAGAATCTTGTACTCTGCCGTCAGAAATGCCTGCGCACCATCACTGATCGCTGTGGCGATTTCTTTCATTCTGTCGTTTCCGGCATCCTGTCTTCCTACTCTTGCTGCCAGATAAGCTGCAAAGAGCAGTCCAAGGATTCCAAATACCGGAACGAGATACAATAACATTTCCATAATTTTTCTCCTTCCGTCCAGCTTTCTCAACTTTATGCTGGACAGATGTATTTTAACATATTCTTGTCTTTTTATGGCGGTTTTTTTTATTTTTGTATGTTATTCCGATTTTTTTCTGTATATTGTCCAAAATGCCGACTATTCATTGATTATTTATAATCTATTTTTACCAATACCAGTCCGTTTGGCAATGCTGTGGCCCCTTCTGAAGTATGGACTTTGGCTTCCAGAATCTCTTTTACTTTTTCTGGAGTATAGAACCCTCTGCCGACCCGGATCAGGACACCTGCGATAATGCGGACCATGTTGTACAAGAATCCATTTCCTGTGATTCTCAGCACAATCTCATCATCTTTTTTTTCAATCGTCAGATCATATACTGTTCTCACTGTATCCTGTGTATTGGTTCGGATATTACAAAAACTCACAAAATCATGCGCTCCGATCAGATATTTGGCTCCTTCTCTCATTGCACCGATATCCAGCGGAAATGATACAAATGTACAATATCGTGTCTTTAATGGATTCGGCATCTGTGCATTGTAAATATGGTACTCATATGTTTTAGAAATATTATCCTGATATCTCGGATGCCAGTCAAGCGGCACTTCATCTGACTTCACTACCACAATATCTTCCGGAAGCCTCTGATTTAATGCATAGGAAAATCTTTCCGGCGGAATCGGAGATTCTGTATCAAATACTGCCACATTGCCAAGCGCATGCACTCCGGAATCCGTACGGCTTGCCCCGATAACCCGGATGTCTTCTCCGGTAAGTCTGTTTAACGCTTTATTCAGTTTTTCTTCTATTGTAATTCCATTCGGCTGGATCTGCCAGCCGCAGTAATTCGTCCCGTCATATGCTACAAAGATTCTGATTCTTCTCATGATATTTTTCTTTCCTTTCACGTGATCATATCCCGGAATAAATCAGGGACGGAGTTTTCCCCGTCCCATTTTCTGATGCATAACTGTCGCTTATCCTCTAAAATATCCATATATGCAGTGGTACAAATCTTCCGATTAAAACAACAAGAACCACATACGCAATTACAGTAATATAAGCTATTCTGTCTTTCCTGCAGTATTTTAACGGCTTCATCTTCGTACGTCCCTCACCACCATGATAACATCTTGCCTCCATTGCCATCGCCAAATCATTCGCTCTCCGGAACGCAGACACAAACAAAGGAACCAAAATCGGAATCATACTCTTTGCTTTCTGGATCATATTGCCGCTTTCCAGATCGGCACCTCTTGCGATCTGCGCTTTCATGATCTTATCCGTCTCTTCCAGAAGGATTGGGATGAAGCGGAGTGCGATTGACATGATCATTGCAATCTCATGTACTGGAACACGAATCTTGTTCAGTGGTCCGAGTAATTCTTCAATTCCATCTGTCAGTTCATTCGGGGTCGTTGTAAATGTCATAAGTGACGAACCGATGATCAGATAGATCAGCCGGATTGCCATATATACCGCTGTCCTGAGACCGCCTTCTGTGATCGTGAAAATCCATGCATGGAACAACACTGCTCCATCCCTCGTCAAAAATAAATTGAACAACACCGTGATCATCAAAAGCATGATGACCGGTTTTAACCCTCTTACAATAAAAGAAAACGGTACTTTTGATATCCTGATAACAAGGATCAGAAACAACGTCGTCATCACGTATCCCGGAATACTGTTGAATAAAAACAGTGAGATCAGGTAAAGCAGCGTTCCCACCAGCTTTACTCTTGGATCCAATCTGTGTAACACACTCTTTGCCGGATAATATTGTCCGATTGTTATATCTCTTATCATATCTTCTTCTCCAGTGCCCGCATAATCTCATCTGTTGCTTCTTTCACAGTCGTCACATTTACCTTTACTGGTAAACCTTTTTCTTTCAGGTCGTGCATGATATATGTCACCTGCGGAGCTGCAAGGCCAATCTTCTCCAACTCCTGATAATGCGCAAACACCTCTTTCGGTGTGCCATTATACATCACTGCCCCCTTGTTCATCACAACGATCCGATCCGCATATCTCGCAATGTCTTCCATGCTATGCGACACCAGAATCACTGTCATATCGCTCTGCTTATGAAGATATGCGATCTGATCCAGAATATCATCTCTGCCCTTCGGATCAAGCCCCGCCGTCGGCTCATCAAGAACCAGGACCTTGGGATGCATTGCCAGAACTCCGGCAATCGCTACTCTTCGTTTCTGTCCGCCCGAGAGCTCAAATGGAGAAGATTTATAATATTTTTCTTTTAACCCTACCAGTTTCAATGCCTCTAGCGCACGCTTTTCACACTCTTCTTTGCTCAGTCCCTGATTCTTCGGACCAAAACACACATCTGTCAGTACATCGATCTCGAACAACTGGTACTCCGGATACTGAAATACCAGTCCGACCTGATTACGGAGTGCACGCATATCATACCCATTTTGGTAAATGTTTTCTCCATTATAATATAATGCACCATCTGTTGCCTTTACCAGGCCGTTCAGATGTTGGATCAGTGTCGACTTTCCTGATCCAGTATGCCCGATGATCCCCACAAATTCTCCATGTGGGATTTCCAGACAAATGTCTCTGAGTGCATGTTTTTCATATGCAGTCCCGGGACTGTATATATAATTTAAATGTTCTATCTTAATTGCAATGTCTGTCATTTCTTCTCACCATTTTCACTTGTCAAACGTTCCACTGCCTCTACCAGTTCTTCTTTTCTCAGAATCCCTTTCGGAATATCCAGTCCGCGTTTTCTGAGTTCATCTGCCAGAATCGTCACTTGCGGCACATCCAGCCGGTAACTCTTTAATTCATCTACTTTGGAGAATATCTCTTTCGGTGAGCCTTCCATCACGACTTTTCCGTGATCCATCACGAATATCTTATCTGCATCTACTACTTCTTCCATGTAATGTGTGATCAGTATCACAGTGACCTTCTTCTGCTTTCTGAGTTTATGAACCGTCTTTAAGACTTCTCTCCTTCCAACCGGGTCAAGCATTGCAGTCGGCTCATCCATAACGATGCATTTCGGTTCCATTGCCACGACACCGGCGATTGCTACTCTCTGTTTTTGTCCTCCGGAAAGCTTATTCGGAGAATGATGCCGGTATTCGATCATCCCAACAGCTTTCAGACTTTCTTCCACCCGCTGCCAGATCTCATCCGTCGGAACGCCCAGGTTCTCCGGACCAAACCCCACATCTTCTTCTACTACAGTGCCAATGATCTGATTGTCCGGATTCTGAAATACCATTCCCGCCGACTGTCTTACATTCCAAAGTTCATCCGGATTACTCGTATTCTTTCCATTCACCCATACGGAACCTTCTGTTGGCATCAGAATTGCATTCAGATGCTTGGCAAGAGTTGATTTTCCGGAACCATTATGTCCGAGAATTGCTATAAACTGTCCTTCTTTTGCTTCAATATCTACTTCATCAATAGCACGCGATGTTCCAATCACATTGCCTTCTTCATCACGTTTTTCATATTCATATACCAATTTTTCTGTCTGGATCATTTCCATCTGTCGTTTTCCTCCGCGTCATATGTGTTGGAAATTTACATACAGCGATCAGACGTATCTGATCGCTGTATGCCTGATTGCTATGATTCTGCCATCTTATACCTGTACGGTTACTATCTGCCGCCGTTTTATGCTTTCTCCGGTTCCGGATACTCTGTTCCCATTGTATCAACAGTTACCTTCTTCATCTTCTGTTCATCCAGTGGTCTGTCGCTGTAATCTGTATCTGTCTCAGCGATCTTATTCACAATATCCATGCCTTCGATGATCTTACCAAATGCAGCATATGAGCCATCCAGATGTGGTGCTGCTTTATGCATGATAAAGAACTGTGAACCTGCTGAATCCGGATGCATTGCCCTTGCCATAGAAAGCACTCCTTCTGTATGTGCAAGTTCATTTGCAAAACCATTCTGAGCAAATTCTCCTTTGATCGAATATCCCGGGCCGCCCATTCCTGTTCCGTCCGGGCATCCGCCCTGTATCATGAATCCATTAATAACACGGTGGAAGATCAGTCCGTCATAATACCCTTTTTTCACTAGGGAAACGAAATTATTTACTGTATTCGGTGCAACTTCCGGATACAGTTCTGCTTTCATAATATCTCCGTTTTCCATCTCAATTGTAACGATTGGATTTGCCATTCTATTTTCCCCTTTTCTTTCTTAATTTAACTACTTTTTTAAAAAGCGCCGGCAAAAACCGACGCTTTCATTTTAGCGGATAAATCGTTATCCGTAAAGACTTCCATATGATTTTTATGGATTATTCACTTTTTCCAAAATAATATCCTTCAAAATTATACTTGAATACACGGTAAATGAATTCTTCATAATCCATCTTATATGTTGCGATTGCCTTATGATCCGCATCATATTCCGTAAACGTTCCTTTCAATCCGGAATCTACAAGCACGTGATCCCCAATATCCTGTGCGCTGCTGACGTATCCAGAATATGGAACCTTAAATGAATCCACAAGTTCAAATGTTCCTTCATTTTCGTCTACCAGATATTTATAATATTTGGAATTCTTTCCGTCCACTGCCGAACTGGTCTTAAGTCCGATGGAAGACCAGTCATAATCCGGTCTTGTCTCGCTGATTCCGATATTATTATTAAACATATACAGATAATACTGCCCGTCTGCAAGGCTTTCATCCGTCTCATATGTAATCGTATGCTGACCGCCCTGAATTATAAAATCGCCTTTTTTATTCAGTACACAACTGACATAAGATGTATCTTCCCAGAAATCCTTCTCACCGATCATGTAAGCAATCGACGGTTCATCATAAAGGTTGTCCACTTTAATGATCGTAGACGTCTCTCTGGAGCTTAACAGCACCGATCCATTTCCCATGTACTGGATCGTATTAATATGCATCCAGTACAGCTCATCCGAGGAATTCTTCACACAGGTCTTCTTATAATCACCAAACAGGTCTCCCAGATCCAGTACCTCTGTCACTTCACCTGAATTTACATCCAGCTTCAACACGATATCCTCCACACTGTCCTGTGTGGTATCCGTTGCCAGGATCAGCATATTGCCATTTTCATCAAACACATAATCATGATGCAGACTGTAATCACCAAGATTATACACCTTTGTCACCTGTCCGAGACGGTTCACCTGTGCCATCCTCTTCTCAGAAATACTGTAATACATGAAGTTATCATCAAAGAGCAGCCTTTGGCTTCTGTAACCCAGAAGCGGCACCTCACCTCTTAGCACTCCGCTGTTATCATAATAATACATGAAATCCATGGAACTGCTGTCATTACCTAATATCACATATAGTCCGTCTTCCAGCTGTTCCACACTCTGTTTTATATCAGTATCAAGCTGTACCTTTTCCTCTCCGTACAGGCTTCCCATTTCGTATACGATTTCCTTTGTATTGGTAGACCCATCTTCGTTTGTCACATAAAAGGTAATTGTATTCTCCGTATCCGGGATCAGGCCAATCACCTGGAATTCATGTTCTGTCTGATATTCCTCATCCTGACATACATCTCTGCTGAAATCAGAAATGCTATCGTCTTTTACATGGATCGTGTAGGATACCTTTACCGCTGCATCCGTTTTAAAATATACATACAGTGACTGTGTATTGGTTCCGAATGGATTATATTCAATCAGCATATTGTTCAGATTATAATCCTGTGACTCTTTCTTTTTCTCTAATTTTTCCGCAACTTTTTTCTGTTCTTCTTCTTTATAGGTCAGCTTGATCTTTTCGTAGATCTTTTTCTGTTCTGCATTCATTACATTTTTTTCGTTATCCGATTTTTTCAGTTCTTTTTTCCCATCTGATTCTGAAGTTTTCTCTGTTTTTGTTGTATTGTCTGCTTTTGTGCACGCTGTCATTCCTATCGCAAGTATCATAGCTAACATTCCTGCAGTCATGATTCGCTTTTTCACTTTTTCTCTCCCACCTTTTCTTTTATTTTTTTACGATTATGAATAATTATAATTCAAAAATGTGTAAAAAATATGAAACTTGGTCATTTTAATTCTTTTTCTGCTCTTTTATCTCATAAATTACGATTCCACCTTTTTCTTCACACCCGGTTTTCCACAAATCTTTCAGGTTCAAACGGACTTTTTCCCCATAAGTAGCCACATCAATCCATGTTTCATGCTTCTCTTTTTCATATCCGACCACCAGGAACCAGTGCCAGATAAAATCTTTGTATTTTTCAGTGTTCAAATGACGGAGCATCAGATATGGAACCGGAAGCTCTTTATCAATCTGTCCGCATATAATACGTTCTGCCTCGTCTTCATCTCCTGTTCCGTCGAATTTTTCCATATGGATCTGGTAATCTGTTCCACATCTTTTATTCACGTCTGAAATATATTTTTCCAATCCCCCGATGTACCACTCAGGCTTTTTCACTCCCTGAACTCTCGGCCGTATATACGGCTTCATAAGCTGGCTGAATTTTTTATAGGCTTCTTTATCCATCTGTTCCAGATCAAATGGATATAGTTCTTTCATTCCTTTGTATTTTGCCAGATAGATGCAACTGTCACAGGCCGTTGCTGCCCCGCATCCTCCGATATTCATAACAATATTGGTAAACCAGTCCTGATTTCCGCCAAATTCTCCATCAATCATAAAATAATCCAGTTCTTTTTTCATCTTTTATTCACCTGTCCTGTTTTCTTCTAAATGTTATTCTAACACAATTCTTCCCAAATACGAATAGACAACACAAAAAGCAGGAACTACAACTTCTCTGTAATTCCTGCTCCGTATAGATATTTTTATTATTTAAATATATTGATTATAAACTTCTGGACATCTCTTCGCAGACTTTCATTGCTTCGATGATAGAACTTCTGAATCCAAGTTCTTCTAATGTACGAACAGCTTCAATTGTTGTTCCTGCCGGCGAGCAAACCATATCTTTTAATTCTCCAGGATGTTTTCCTGTATCCAGAACCATCTTTGCGCTTCCGAGAACTGCCTGTGCAGCAAACTGATAAGCCTGTTTTCTTGGCATTCCGCCTGAAACTGCTGCGTCTGCCATAGCTTCGATCAGCATGAATACATATGCCGGTGAGCTTCCGCTTACTGCTGTCACAACATCCATCAGACGCTCCGGAACGATCTCTGCGCGGCTGAAGCTTTCCAGAAGACTCTTTACATATGCGATCTCATCTTCTGTAAGGTGCTCATTCGGGCAAACGGCTGTCATACCTTCTCCAACCATAGCCGGAGTGTTCGGCATTGTACGAACAATCTTAACATCTTTTCCATTTTACTATTCGGCGATGATATGATGTACAATGTGCCATATGAATTTGGAACCATCTATTATCTTTCCATCCCATTTTTCTTTATGGGACTTTGTCTGGCCATTGCAAACACTATAAAAAGCATACGAAAAAAAGAATTTGACTTTGATACCATTATGCTAATTACTTTTATAAGTGTTCTTATCTGCATGCTTTTGATTACAGAACCAAAAGTAAATAAAGCAAATGCCATCTTTATATCAATCATTTACTTTACTGCAACAGGACTGATATTTATTTTTAAACAAAGAAAAATATTTTTCTATTTAACCATAGAACTATATTTAATCAGTTTTACTGTTTTTGAAGTTTACTACTTTACAGCCTTTGCTAATAATACAGATATTACTTATCGAAGATATTTTGATAATGAACTAATTTCACTAACAAGTTACTTAGAAGAAAATTATCCAGAAAGAACAGTATATTTTTCTATGCAAGATAAAAAAGAACCATATATCTATACTTTAATTGGAAATCCGATATCACCAGAAGAATTCAAAAATTCTATGAAAAGGATAAATGGAACGGTTGTCAGCTACAACAATTATATTTTTTATAACCAATCCTTTAAAGATAAAGAGGGAATCTATATTTTAGAACAAACTGATCAAGAAAAAATAGAGTATTTAATCCAAAATCAATTTCAAGTAAAAGAATTTGGAAAATACCGAATTGTATATCGAGAAATTTAAAAAGAAGAATCAAAAGAAAAAAGGAAGAAGAGGAAAACAAATAGAAATAGGATAGAAAGAGGAAAAGAAAATGAAATTATTAATGCATACATGCTGCGCACCTTGTAGTGTTTATTGTATCGATTCTTTGAGAGAAGAAGGAATAGAGCCAGTTGTTTACTGGTATAATCCTAATATTCATCCATATATTGAATATAAGACAAGAAGAGATACCTTAAAAGAATATACTAAAAGTATTAACGTAGAAGCAATTTTTGAAGAAGAATATGGATTAGATGAATTCTGCAAAAATGTAATTGGAGATTTACAAAATCGTTGTAGTAATTATTGTTATCGTGT
>OLOD01001734.1_pt1 | contig 12698 bp, 8 predicted proteins | sample 1671921 | NCBI WGS metagenome assembly OLOD01 (sample SAMEA3136626, study PRJEB25190) | human gut metagenome | biome: human gut; feature: human-associated habitat; material: faeces | place: Austria | collected 2013
GAAGAGCTGTAACTCCTCGATAAACAGTAAAAACTATTTATTCGTTACAGCTCCTTTTTGTTACAAAGAATGTAACCTGTTACACATATTTTGAAAGCGCTATTCAAATTATATCTCTTATGATATTTTATGTTGTGTGATAGAAATGCATTCATTTAAAGTGCATGACTATAGAAAGCATGGCCACCTTTCTATAGATATCACAAAATGAATGTATAAGAAGGGAGAAAAATATGAAACGAATAAAGCAACTGCTTGCTTCTATACTTACACTAGCAATGATATTTTCAATGATGAATGTTGCTTCTGTAGAAGCAGTAAAAGATGCATTTGATTTTAAAGAAGAGAACACATATGCATTAATATCGAATACAAATAATAAAGCAATTTATATTCATAATATAAATTGGGGAAATAATGATACTAAAGCAGATGGAGATTATTCAAAATCTGGAAAAGTTTTATCAAACTCGCTTTTAAAAATTACTCAATTAGAAGATCAAAGTGGAGCAGATAGCTCTAAGGGTGAAGTAAAAGTAAAAATTGGATATGAAGTAGATGGAAACTATTATCCAATTCGTTCTGAAGGAAATGATTTTATTTTTGCTGATCCAAACCAAAGAGATAAAAATGATGATGATTTAAAACAATGTTCATACATTATTACAAGAACAGGTGATAGTATCGCTACTATTAGAGATATGACAAGAGGATATTATTTAACTGTTAATGCTCAAGGAGAAATTCGTAAATTAGGAGATGATGTAAGTCAAGCTACTGAATTTACAATTGTTGAAAATCCAGCAATTATTGATAATACAGCATATATTGAAAGTGTTGCAACAGGTAAATTAGTTACATTTAAAAATCAAGGTGATGAAGATTATGCACCAATTTATGTAACAGGTGATAAAGAAAATATTACAGATGCTGAAAAATTTAATGTTAGCTTTGGGACAAATGGTGATGGTATTAAAGATGTTGTCGCTTTTCAATCAGTAAGTAAACCAGGATATCAAATTGCTTCAGCTAAATGGGTTGATGGTGCTACACCGGCAGTTGGTTCTATTGGAAGAAATGGTGGTTGGGAATCTATCGCTATTGAACCTCTTGGTAACGGACAATTTGCATTAAGAGATGCAGCTTTAGGAACTTATGTAAAAGTTAATGATGAAAATATTTTAGAAGGAAACTGTGAAGCAACAGAAGAAATTCCTGATAATGAAAGATTCATCATTCATACAAGTCAAGAATTAAGTGAAGTGACTGATTTATCTTATGATAAAAGTTCTAGAACACAAACAACAATTGATTTAAAATGGACAAAACCTATCAATTTATATACTGATATTGAAGTTTATGTAAAAGCTTCTAATGAAGAAATATTTAAAAAGGTAGCAACTATTACAAATACAGATCATTATACTGTAGAAAATTTAAAAGCTGGGACTCAATATGAATTCTATTTAAAATTTATAAGTGGTAATGGAAATTTAGAATTAATTGATAATCCAGTTTATAAAACAGATACAATAACTGCACCAACGAGAATTGGTGAAAAACCTGAAACAGTTTCAGGATTAAAATTAAAACAAGCTGATGATGAATTTACAATTGAGTTCAATAAAGCACAAAATGCGACTCATTATCGTATTTTAGGTGCAACTAGCATGTTTGGTGATTATAAAGAGATCGCTATTGTTAAAACAAACTCTGCAAAAGTAAAAGCAGTAGATGTTAAAAATAAATATAATAACTACTATAAAGTTGTAGCATTAAATAATGGAAATTTTGGAGATGAAGATTTTAAAAACGCTGATGAAGCAGATGAATCTGAATATGTTTCATTAGAAACAGAAATATTTGGTAGAAATACATTTATTTTCTCTCCAGATGATAATACTCAAAAAATTGATGAATTATTAAAGAACTTATTTGATCAACAAAATGACTATACAAATGATGCACAATTTAAAGGAAAACAATATCAAGTTTACTTTAAAAAAGGAGATTATACAGATACATCATGTATGTATTTAGGTTTCTATACAACATTAAGTGGTTTAGGGAAATTGCCTACAGATGTTAAATTAAACAACATCGCTATTCCTGCTTATTTACCAGCAGGTGCTTTAGGTGGAAATGGCGATAACGCTACTTGTAACTTCTGGAGATCAGCTGAAAATATTTCAGTTTATAATACTGGAAATGAACAAGGAAAAGCAGGAAATGGTTCTTGGCGTCCAGATCAATTAAACTGGGCAGTTGCTCAAGCAGCTCCACTTAGAAGAATTTATTCAGAAAGACCAATTGCTTATGATTGGAACTATGGATGGGCAAGTGGTGGATATGTTGCTGATTCATGGATCAATGCATCATTTAATGATAATGGTAATCAATTAAGTGCTGGTACATTCTCTGGACAACAATTCTATACAAGAAATAGTAAACTAGCAGGTAATGCTTATGGGACAACTTTAAATAATTTCTTCCAAGGTGTTGAAGCAGGTAATTTACCAAAAGCGGATGGAACAACTGGTGAAGAGTTATTAAGTGGACAAGGTGCTTCAAACTGGAATATTCCAGCAAGTGATGGAGGACAACAAGTTTTCACAAATATTGAAAAAACAAAAGAATTAGCAGAAAAACCATTCTTATATTTAGATGATGATGGTGAATATAAAGTATTTGTTCCTTCAGTTCAAAAAAATACAAAAGGTATTAGTTGGGGTAATGGAAAAGATAATGATGGAATGGGTGCAGGTAAATCTATTTCATTAGATGAATTTTATATTGCTAAACCTACAGATAGTGCAAGTGATATTAATAAAGCTTTAGATGAAGGTAAAAATATTTACTTTACACCAGGAACATATCATGCAGAAAAAACAATTCATGTAACAAAAGCTAATACAATCTTATTAGGTAGTGGTATGACTTCTATTATTCCTGATAATGATGAAGCAGCTATGTTAGTAGATGATGTTGATGGTGTTAGAGTGGCTGGATTGATTTTTGATGCAGGTAGCCATTCAAAATATTTATTAAAAGTTGGAAAAACTGGAAGTCATGAAGATCATGGAAATAATCCAACAATTTTACAAGATTTATTCTTCCGTGTAGGGGGAACAACAGATACTTTAACAACAGCAGATGATGCTTTAGAAATTAATAGTCATGATGTTATTTGTGATCATTTCTGGATTTGGCGTGCAGACCATGGAACTGGTGTTGCTTGGGATGGAAATGTTTCAAATCATGGTTTAACAGTCAATGGTGATAATGTAACATGTTATGCATTATTTAATGAACACTTTAATCAGTATGATACTTTATGGAATGGTGAAAATGGTGCCACATATTTCTATCAAAATGAAAAATGTTATGATCCTATTTCACAAGAAACATGGATGTCTCATAATGGTACAGTTAATGGATATGCTGCTTATAAAGTAGCTAACAATGTTAAAAAACATTATGCTGTTGGTTTAGGAATTTATAATGTATTTATTTATACAGGTGGAACTTTAGGAGAAAATGGTCAACCAGGTACTTTAGGAGATGGTAAGACTGTTTCTATTCAATTAGATAATGCTATTGAAGTTCCAAATAGTAAGGATGTTTTAATTGAAAATGCATGTCTTCAAACATTTGCAAATGAAGAGGGTGCTTTACAAAAATTTAACCATATTATTAATGGTGTTGGCTCTGGCGTAAGTAGTGGTATTGGCGGAGAAGGATGGTCTAGAAAATTCTTATTAAGCTATCAAAATGGTACTGCCATTGTTGGAAAAGAAAATACAGCTGACCAAAAAGGAAAATATATTGGCGTTGATACAATAACAAATATTCAACAATTAGGGGATGATGATTTAGATTTAGAAGCATTAAAATCATTGATTGATCATAAAAAAGATAGTAATGATTACACAGAAGATAGTTATCAAGATTATGAAACTATTTATAATGAAACTACTAAACTTTTAACAACAGAAGGATTAAAATATGCTACTCAAAAAGATATTGATCAAGCTGTTGAAAAATTACAAAAAGCACAAGATGCATTAGTAGTAACAGTAAGCAAAGATGAATTAAATAAACTTTATACAGATAAAAAAGATTTAAAAGAAACAGATTATACGGTAGATTCATGGAAAGCATTTAAAGAAGCATTAGATCATGCAAAAGATGTTTTACAAAATGAAAATACAACTCAAGATGAAGTTGATCAAGCTTTAGCATCTCTACAAGATGCCATTAAGAATTTAAAAACAGTTTCTCAAACTGGAAATAATGATCAACCAAATCAAAAACCAAATGATCAAATACAAACAAGTACTAAAAAAGATGATGACAATAAAACATCATCAACAAAAAATAACTCTCATATAAAAACTGGTGATGATATGTCAGTTGTACCATATATTTTACTTGTGGTAACAGCTGGGGGTTATATTGCACTTCAACAAAGAAGAAATAAAGAAGATTAAATAATAACAAAAACTATACAACACACACAAACATATTACTACAAAATACACCTTCCATTAATAACGATGTAGTATATAAGACTGTTATAGAATTTTATAACAGTCTTTTCATTGTTACAAAAGTTGTTATTTGTGACAATGAAACCTAAAAATATTTTTTATGTTATTATTTAATGTATATTAGTAGTGTGATATTTAATATCACAAGATATTTTTATATCTTCTTCCCAATGCTATATTAAAAAATAATTTTAATATAGTTTTCAAAGTATGGAGGTTCATATTGAATCTCTTTTTTTATTTCTATGTTTATATGTTTAAAAGAAGTATAATGATTAATAGATAATATTAAGGAGAAGATTATGGAACGAATAGTAGAAATATGTTGTGGAAGTTATGAAGATGCTTTAAATGCATATCATGGAGGAGCAAAACGTATAGAGCTTAATAGTGCACTTCATTTGGGTGGTTTAACACCTACATTAGCTTCTTTAAAACTGACAAAAAAGAATACAGATTTAAAAGTCATTACAATGATTAGACCTAGAGGTGCAGGTTTTTGTTATAACGATATTGAATTTGAAGTTATGAAAGAAGATGCTCGTTATATGCTTGAAAATCAAGCTGATGGAATTGCTTTTGGATGTTTGAATCAAGATGGTACAATCAATGAAAAACAAACAAAAGAAATGATTGATATTATTAAAGAATATCAAGGAGAAGTTGTTTTTCATCGAGCTTTTGATTGTGTAGATAATCCTTATACTTCAATTGAATTACTTATTGATTTAGGGGTTGATCGTATTCTTACAAGTGGCTTAAAACCTAAAGCAATGGAAGGAAAAGCTTTAATTAAAGATTTACAAACAAAATATGGTAGTCAAATAGAAATACTTGCAGGAAGTGGTATGAATGCCAGCAACGCTAAAGAAATGATGGATGATACAGGAATTTATCAAGTACATAGTTCTTGTAAAGATTGGGTCAATGATCCAACAACTCAAACACATGAAGTTTCTTATGCATATGCACCCTTTCCTCATGAAAATGATTATGATGTAGTTTCAAAAGAGCTTGTTGAAAAAATTGTAGAAAGTATAAAATAGGTTTGTTATGAAAGTTAAAGATTATAGTTATGAAACATTTCCACGATATACATCCAATATAAATGGTGCTTTAGAGCTTAAAGGAAATAAAGAAAATCTAAGATGTCGTATGAAAGATATAGAATATCAAGAAGGATGTATGATTCGTTTTTTATTTCCAAATACAATTTTAGATGAAAAGAGAAAATATCCATTAGTAATTCATGTACAAGGTTCTGGATGGTATAAACAAGATATGAATGATCATATTTTTGATTTTATGCCGATTGTAAAAGCAGGGTATGCTTATGCAATTATTGAATACCATGGTGCTCCTGAATATAAATATCCAACACAAGTAAATGATGTTATCAAAGCAATAGAATATTTAAAAGAAAACTATCAAAATTATCCCATTGATTTTAAACATGTATTTTTAAGTGGTGATTCTTCAGGAGGACATATTGCGCTGCTTGTAGCTTTACAAGAAAAATATAATTTTAAAGGTATCATTGATTTATATGGAGTCACAAATTTTATGACATTTAATAATTGGTATAGTAAATATGATTGGCATGAAGAAAGAAATGTGATTGATTTTTTAGGCTCATTAGATAAAGAACTTTTAATGAAAGCTTCACCAATGACTTATTTAAAGGAAGATATGTCTTTATCACCATTTCTCATTCTTCATGGAGATAAAGATCATGTTGTACCTATTACTCAAAGTATAGAACTATATGAAAAACTTAAAGAATATCATTATGATGTCACTTTTGGTAGAGTTCATGATGCAGATCATGGAAGAAGTATTTTTTATAATGAAGATGTTTATCAAACAATTATTGCCTTTTTAAATAAAAATAAATAAAGAACACAGAATTTCCATATCTAATATATATAATAAAAGCGAGGTGGTTTATATGGAATTACATATTAAAGAATTTGAATATCAAAATATAATCAAACAACAATTTTATAAACAATTAACCATTTTATCTTTATATGTCTTATTATTAGTTTTTGCAATAGAAAGTATTTTATATGGATTTGATTATGTATGGATTATTCTTTTTGTAGCTTCTATGGTAATTATCAATTTAAATTTTAGAAGAAAGAAAAAGATATTAGGCTATGATTTAGTTTATATTGATGAAAATAATCGCTTTTTTTATAATAATATGTTTATAGAAATGAAGGATCTAGAAAATTATGTTCTTTCAAAAGAAACAATAACTTTAAATTTTATAGATTATTCTATTGTGATAGAAAAAGATGAAAATCTTTATGATTATTTAAATCAATTTGTGAAGAATAAAAAACCAATTAATGGAAGAAAACAGAAATTATTTGTTAGCTGTTTTGCATTTCTTTTTGTATTTTTCTCATTAAGTTTAGGTAATCTTGTATTAGGAAGTATTTATAGTTATCTAAATCATGTTGAAATGATTTCACTTTCAACAATTCTTATACCTATTATTCAAATAACAAGTATTATACTAGGAGTGGCGCTTATCTTTTTTGTAGCGAAGAAGTTTAAAAAAGGAATAGGTCTTTATGTAAGTTTATTATTGATTGTATTCTATATTGCCTTACCTTTTGTTATGAGTAATGATATTCATCGTTTAGATAATGACATGGCTTATACACGACAAAATCAAAAGCTTACACTTTATAGTCAGTATAAAAAAGGTTATGGAAAATTTGAAAGACAAATAAAGAATGTTTCAAATAAGGCAGAAGTAGGAGATTATCAAAGTGTGCTCTATATTTTAGAAAATCAAAAAATGAAAGTTATTTCTTTAGAAAATGAAGCTAAAAATGATAAATTCATTTCTAAAATTAAAAATCAAACTTATTTAGAAACATACATTTCAACACACTATACTTTGATTGTTGGCGATGGGAATGCTTATTTTGAAAAAAATAGTTCATCTGAAATAGTAAAATTGCATAGAATCAATAATCATATGCTTTATTTTAAATATAAAAAAGATTATTACTTTATTTATATTTTAGAAAAACAAAAAGATATTAAAGTCTATGAACTTTCTAATGATAGAGATTTAAAATTTTACTTTGCTCCAGATCCTTTTGAAATGTCTAACTCTCAAACAAGTAATGAGGATACAAATGAAAGTGATTCACAAAATCAAACAGAGGAAGCAAATCAAGAAACAACAGAACAAGAAAGTGATACTACTGATTTAGAAAATGATCCAGAAAGAGTTTATTTTGAAAAGGTTTATGAATTATTAAAATCACAAAATAAATTAGACAATCCTTGTTTTGATTATCAATATGATGCTAAAGGTTATCCTTATGCAGTTGTTAATACGCAAGGTAACCGCATTAAAGCGCTTGTTTTTAATAAGCAAAGTGGGGATGATTATGAAGTGGTTTTAGAAGAGTATAATCAAAATGAAGGTAAATCTTCGGCTACATTGATTGATTTTTATTTAGTAAATACAAAAACTTTGGAAGTTACTGATCAACAACGAGATTATTGGTAGGGTTAAGAATATCTTAGCCCTTTTTATTTATGTTTTATTAATGTATATACAAAGTATCTTAACACTATCTTAATACCTCCCATTTTATAATAGAAGTAAAGAGGGGAGTATTATGATAGATTTTATATTAGTCATTGTTTTGGTGGTTATTTTGTTTGTTGTATATAAACAAATAAGTTGTTTTGATGAAATAATAGAAACTATAGAATATCCAACGATGCTTATTATTTATGATGAAACGTATCAAATGGTAAAAAAATATGAAAATGAAACAATCAAATGTTTACCAAAACAAGAAATATATCAATTTGAACAAAGTTATCAATATGTCATTTTATGCTGTGAAGATGATTATTATAACTTATTAATGAATTATCGTATTCATAGAGATATGTTAGATGTCCAAGTTTATTCTTTAATAGGTAAACAAAAGTATGAAGAATTATATCAAGAAAATATTGAATTATTACAAACAACAGAAGACATAGAAAGGTTAATAAAACATTTATATGATCAAAAGAAGAACAAATGTTGAAATCATTGCATTAGGGTTTGCAATTGTTATTTTAGTTGGAACGTTTTTACTTTTGTTACCTGTTTCTAGTGATCATACGGATTTTTTAGATGCACTTTTTACAGCAACAAGTGCGACTTGTGTAACAGGTCTAGTTGTTTATGATACGGCAACACATTGGACATTGTTTGGACAAATTGTGATTTTACTTTTAATTCAAATAGGTGGATTAGGTTTTATTACGATTGGTGTTTTTCTAGCCACTTATCTCAAGAAAAAAATTAGTTTAAGACAGAGAGGTTTGATTGAAGAAAGTGTCAATTCTTTAAAGTTGGCAGGCGGGGTTAAACTTGTTAAACATATTATAAAAGGGACTTTTTTATTTGAAGGAATTGGAGCAATTATTTTAAGTCTTGTTTTTATAGAAGATTTTGGTTTATTAAAAGGAATTTATTTAGGAATCTTTCATGCGATATCTGCGTTTTGTAATGCAGGATTTGACTTACTTGGAACAATAGAACCATATGGATCATTAACACCCTATGCTTCTAATATAATTGTTAATATGACAATCATGGTATTAATTATGATAGGAGGCTTGGGATTTATTGTTTGGCAAGATATTTATGAAAAAGGACTCAAGTTTAAAAAATATCTTTTACAAACAAAAATCGTTTTACTAACAACAATCATTTTAATTGTTGTTGGAGCTGTATTATTTTATTTATTTGAATGTCAAAATTCACTTTCTTCATTGTCTCAAGAAGAAACAATTTTAGCTTCATTTTTTCAATCTGTAACTTGTCGTACAGCTGGATTTAATACAGTTGATGTTTCTCATTTAAAACCTTCAACAAGCTTATTAATGATGTTTTTAATGTTTGTTGGTGGTAGTCCTGGTTCAACGGCCGGAGGTATTAAAACAACGACCTTTGCGGTTTTGACTATTTTTGTATATGCTACAATGACCAATAAAAGTGAAGCTAATGCATTTAATCGTCGTTTTGATAGTAAAACAATAAAAAAAGCATGTTCTGTTTTTTTAATAAATTTTATATTTATTTTTATAAGTGCAATTGTACTTTTTGACACGCAACCACAACTTCCAATGCAAGATGTCTTTTTTGAAATCTTTTCAGCACTTGGAACAGTAGGAATTTCAACAGGAATTACAAGAAAACTGACAATGCTTTCTAAAATTGTGATTATTTTGTTAATGTATTGTGGTCGTGTAGGAAGTTTAACTTTAGCTTTAAGTCTTTCAAGAAAAAAGAAAATTTCAAATTGTAAAAATCCAGTAGAAAAAATAGCTATTGGATAGGAGGAGTTATGAAAACAGTATTAATTATAGGAATGGGACGTTTTGGTCACCATCTAGCAAGTAATATGATTTCACTTGGAAATGAAGTGATGATCGTAGATAAAGATGAATCTCGTTTAGAAGATCTAACAAAATTGATTTCGAATATTAAAATAGGAGACTGTACAAATGAAGATGTTTTACAAAGTTTTGGTGTCGCTAATTTTGATATTTGTTTTGTTTGTATTGGGACTAATTTCCAAAGTAGTTTGGAAATAACAAGTTTACTCAAAGAATTAGGAGCTAAGTATGTTATTTCTCAAGCGACAAGAGATATACATGCTAAATTTTTATTAAAAAATGGGGCGGATGAGGTTATTTATCCTAATCGAGATAGTGCTGAAAAACTAGCTGTGCGTGTAAGTAATGATAATCTGTATGATTATGTTGAATTGGATAATGAATATTCTATTTATGAAATTCCTGCATTACGTCAATGGTTAGGAAAAACAATTAAACAAATTAATATTCGAGCAGCTTTTCATATTTATATCATAGGAATAAAAAAAGATAATAAAACAGATTTTTTACCTTCGGTAGATTATGTTTTTAATGTAGAAGATCATCTTTTAGTCATAGGAAAGAAAAAAGATGTTGATATGATTCTAAAATGTATGTCATGATAATCTTGGTGATTTTATGAAAGAAAAATTAAGGTATTTAGTTTATTTTGGTATTATTATTTCGATTGAATTATTTTGTTCGCTTACTTTAAATTCAATGGGGATTGGAAAAGAAAATATTTTAATGGTATTTATTGTAGGGGTTTTATTAATTGCTACATTTACTAAAGGATATTTTTATGGTTTATTAGCGGCTATTGTAAGTGTATTATGTTTTAATTTTTTATATATTAATCCTAATTATGATTTTCATATTAGTGATCCTAATGATTTTATGCTTATTTTGTTTTTTTTAATGACTTCTGTTATTGCTTGTAGTTTAACGGATCGTTTTCAAAAACAAATTATTATTTCTAAAAAGAATGAAAGTATTTCTAAGCAATTATATAGCTTATCAGAAAGATTATTGAATGTTTCAGGGATTGAATATATTTTATTAAAAGGAAATCAATATATTGAAGAAAGTATTCAAATAAAAACACATATTTCTTTAGAAGTAAAAGAAGAAAGCAAAAAGATAATTCCTATTATAGGAATGAATCGTGTTTTAGGAAGTATTGAAATATTAAGTCAACAAGATTTAAATGAAGATCAAATGATCATCATTAAAGCAGCTGCTAATCAATTAGGAAATGCTTTAGAAAGAGAACTTACTTATTTAGAACAAGAAAAAATAAAAGTAGCAATGGAAAGAGAACATATGCTTAATAGTATGTTAAGAAGTATTTCACATGATTTAAGAACACCACTTACAGGAATTGTTGGAGCAAGTCAGCTTATGATGAATCAAGAACATCTTACAAATGAGGATGTTTATTCACTTGCTAAAGACATACATGATCAAGCACATTGGCTTACTCAAATCGTTGAAAATATTTTAAACATGTCTAAAATAGAAAGTGGAAATTTAGTTTTACATAAAAACTTAGAAGTTGTAGATGATTTGATTTATGAAGCTATTCAACATTTACCTGAATTAGAAAAAAGAAATGTGGTTGTGGATGTACCTCAAGATTTATTATTTATTAATGTGGATGGTAAATTAATGGTCCAAGTATTTATTAATATTTTAAATAATGCAATCAAGTATACAAAAGAAAAAGATCAAATTACGATCCATGTAAAGAAATTGGAAGATGAAGTACAGTTTATGATTAAAGATACAGGTACAGGGATTTCTAAAAAGATATTAGATGATATTTTTGAAGAATTTGTTACAGATACTAATGTTTCCAATGATAGTCAAAAAGGAATAGGATTAGGTCTTGCTATTTGTAAAGCAATTATTCAAGCTCATGGTGGAAAAATTTGGGCAAAGAATGAAAAAGATGGAGCATGTTTTATATTTACTATTCCTAGCGATAAGGAGTTGAATGTATAATGAATGATTTAATCATGATTGTAGAGGATGACCCATATATTTCTCATTTTCTACAGATGTCTTTTGAACAAGAAGGATATCGTATTTTAATGACAACACAAGGACATGAAGCTTTGAGTCTTTTTTATAGTCATCAACCTGATATTGTTATTTTAGATTTAGGATTACCTGATATTGATGGACTTGAAGTAATTCAAGAAATTAGGAAAATATCATCAAAACCTATTATTGTTGTTTCTGCACGATTAGAAGAACAAGAAAAAATTAAAGCACTTGATTTAGGAGCAAATGATTATGTTGTAAAACCATTTTATATGGGAGAGCTTCTAGCTAGAATTAGAGTAGCTAAAAGATTATCTAAAAAAGAAGATGAAGAAATAAAGAAATATCAAAAGGATTATTTAGAGGTTGATTTTATTTCTAGAAAGGTATTAATAGACCAAGAAGAAATTCATTTAACACCGATTGAATTTAATCTTTTAAAGCTTTTAATTGAACATCGAGGTAAAGTATTAACACATAATTACATTCAAAAAGAAATCTGGGGTTATCAAGATCATTCTAATCAAAATGCTTTAAGAGTATTTATGGCTACACTTCGTCGAAAAATAGAAAAAGATACGAATCATCCGCATTTTATTGTGACAGAAGGTAAGCGTCAAATCTCAAGCGTAAAATAAAAAAGCAGTTAGGCATTAATCCTAACTGTGATACATGACGAAAAGGACATAA
>OLOD01001760.1_pt1 | contig 12600 bp, 8 predicted proteins | sample 1671921 | NCBI WGS metagenome assembly OLOD01 (sample SAMEA3136626, study PRJEB25190) | human gut metagenome | biome: human gut; feature: human-associated habitat; material: faeces | place: Austria | collected 2013
AATCAAGTACAAAAAGATTCCGAGAGTACATAATCTAAAAAGGGGGAAAACAATTAAATACGAAAATATGGAAACGGACACTGGCAGGTTTACTGGCTGGGATCCTTATTTTTACAGGAGTTCCATTTTCAGCTGCCGCAGATGAACCGCCGGTACAGATGATCATAAGAGGAGATGCTTTTCAGAACCGGCAGATCAACATTTTCGGGCACAGCCACAGGTCGATCACCTGTTATTATGTGAATCCGGTGGAAGGTCATGTACCTGCATTCTGTTTGCAGCCGGGCAAGAAACTGCCAAATCATACCCAGGCAGCCTGGCAGCGCTACAGCGCATCACCGGAGACGTCCATACCGGTCATTGGAAGTTTTGACCGGTATCTGCCTATGATGATGGCTTATGAATGGATGGTTTCGGGAAATTATTATGATAAGACCCGGTATGCCATGGTGCAGACTTATTTCTGGGGTTGTCTTGCCGGTTATGAACGGGAATGGGATGTCCTGGAAGACACTATGAAGAAACTGGAATGGGCCATAGGAGACGGAAGAGTTCTCTCTCTGTTCCATGAGATGCAGAATGCAGTGGAAAATGGTCTGAATGAGTATGAGTCCGGTGGTGGAAACAGTCTTCCGGACTGGAATGGAAGAAAACAGAATATGGTGTTAAAGGATGGTCATTATGAGCTGACGATTGACCTTAGCTCCTGTGAGAAACTAAAGGATGCAAACTGGCAGTTTCCTGATAAAAACTGGAGCTTTACCCAGGGACCGGGAGAAAATGAGATCACATTCCTTTATACAGGAGAAGAACCTTCAGGACGGATCAGTGCAGGAAATATAGAGGGACTGGAAGAACGGTATTATGCCTATATTTTCCAGCCAGCAGAAATATTCCAGATGCAGATGGGCTGGCTGGATATGAGCAGACCGGAGGCAGAAGTGTGGTTTGAAGCAGGAAAAGGTGCTGTTTCAGGGGGAGAAAGAGATGCATTAGAGCGGTTCCGCCACAGAGAGGTATTTGAAGCTGATTACAAGGTAGGACTGGAAAAATACTGTGCAGAAACAGGACAGCCCCTTGCAGGAGCTGATTTTAATGTATGGGAAAGCTTCGATCATTCCCAGATCAATGAAAATGGCTATGAAGAAGGAAATCCGGATGGTACTACAGGAGAAGTTTATGTTAATTGCATGTCACCGGAACCGGAAGGAAAATGGCTGTGTGATGTGATCACCACAGATGAAGATGGAAAAGCTTTCCACCGTGATATCCGGAATTATAATTACAGTAAAACCTATTGTATGGGTCATCCGGCACCAGAGTGGATCGAATGTGACCATGATGAAGGGGGTGGCGGAGGAGAAGGAGATGGTGAAGCAGAAGATTGCAATTGTGAAGAAGAAAATGAGCGTTTAAGAGAACAGTGGCTGGAAGAACAGGAATTGTGCGAAGCTGTCACAGATTTTCATGTTCCTAATGAGGATGAAGACGACCATGGGCAAAGTACTATGGCAATGGAAGCAATGTTAGAAGACAGGGATGAGACCTATAAAAATTTTATTGAACTGGAATACGGATATACATTAACAGAAAAAAAGGCCAGAAACGGCTATATGGTCCATGGCACACACAGGGAAGACTTTGAGATTGAACGGATTGTGGTTTCTTCTGCCCAGGCTCAGGGAGAAGCCATGGGTGAGAACGGAATTTTTGGGTATAAAGCCATGGGTGAGGACGAAATTTCGGAGCATGAAGCCATGGAACAGGACGAAATTCTGGAGTATGAAGATCTTGAAGAGCAGTTTGAAATGCAGGGAAATCTGGATCATGGAACAATGCCGGAAATAACCGAAAAGAAAACAGGCTTCAGTTATCCATATGGGCTGGTAAATGAAACAGATCTGGAAGAGCGGCGCCAGATCACCTGGCTGAAGTTTGCAGAAGACATTGATGAAGAAAAGGAGGGGGACGAGGATGAAGAAAATGAAGATGAAGAAGAGACAAAACAGTACATTTATGTAAGGGAAGAAACGCAGTTACAGCCGTTTTCTTTCCAGAAGCCACTAAAAGCCGGATCAGAAGATAATGAAAATGAAATGATAACAGCCTTTCTTCCGGATTTTCAGGATGATGATCTGGGCAGCATGGATATTTCCGGTTTTGGAGATCCGGATACTTTTCTCTACCAGTTCCGTATATGGGATCACCGGACAGAAGGAAGGATCTACATTAATAAGCGGGATATGCAGCTTTATGAAACAGATCCGGAAACCAGCTATGGAAAGGCTCAGGGGGATGGAACTTTAGAGGGGGCAGTATATGGGCTTTTTGCAGCAGAAGAGATTGTGCATCCAGATGGAAAATCCGGGGTGATCTACAGAAAAGATGATCTTACAGCTGTGGCAGCAACGGACAAAGAGGGAAATGCAGCATTTCTGGCATATACAGAAGCTCCCCATACTGTGTTAAATACAGATGGGACCATTAAAGCACCAGAAGATTCTTTAAGAACAGAGAACCTATATAACGGAAGCTCCATTACCTCTTCTGAATGTGGCTTTGGAAGTTATGTCTATCCGGACAGAGAAACTGAAAACGGGAATTCCTGGATCGGAAGACCTTTGCTTATGGGAAGTTATTATATCCGGGAATTAAGCCGGTCAGAAGGTTATGAGCTGTCAGTTACAGGAAAGAACCTGACGGAATCTAACCGGATGGCAGATCAGGAAAATGTAGTCCGAAAAGCAGGACAGGTGCGTATTTTACAGGGGCTTTCAGATCATAACAGTATGGAGGCAGATGGTTCCTGGAATGATTTTACTATAGAATCCTATGGAACGGAAAACGGATATGAGATCACAGTTTCCGGTTATCCGGAGCATACAGCTTTTTATAAACTGAAGCCTGCAGAAAAAACAGAAACTTTAAAGCAGATCACAAAAATGGAAAAAATACCCAAAACTGATGTATGGGGGAATCCTGTGTACAAAAGGGCTGTAGGAGGAGAACTGAAAAAAGACAAAGAAGGCAATCTGATCTTAAAGGCAGATCCTGCAGAAGAAGAGAAAACTCCTGCTTCTGAAACTGTGTCTTATCATTTTCGCACAGCTCCTTACATAAAAGGAGAGGCAGAACCAGATGACCTGTCATTGTGGGATGCAGCGCTGGTTCCAGATTATCTGACAGAACAGGTTCGGCTGTATGTAATGACTACAGAAAGAGAGTATCTGGATCTTTATTTTGAAGAAGCGGATGAAACACAGAGACGAGAGAAAGCGTTAACCGATTTAAAACAGTATTTTTCTGATACAGAAACTTTTGATTCTCTTGAATCAGCGCTTCAATGCTCACAGGAATTGATGAATACAGAATACTATTCCATGCGTCTGGTTTTAGAGGCAACCGAAGAACAGGAAATACCAGAGAAGTTAAAAATAATCGAATTAACCCAAGAAGATAAGCAGTTATCAAACGAAGAAAAAATAAAAAAAGCTCAAAAAATGGTATGTGATAATTCCTATCAGGAAGCACGAACAGAAATCAGCAATGACGTCACAGAATGTATGAACAGTCTGATTCAACAGACCAGAAATAAACAGGGCAGAGCAACCACCATTTTTTCAGATATGTATCTAAAATTAGAAGTTGGCATTGTTATTTTGGTAGTCTTAATGTTATTTATCTGCTTTATAGTAAGACGTTTGGTTGTAAGACCATTAATCAGCTATAATAGAAGCATACAAAAAGGAGAAATTTTTCCTACTATTGGAGCAGAAGAACTTCAAAGTCTTGCAGAAAATTATAATAGAGTCTATGCTGAAAATCAAGAAACACAGAAAATTACCCGTCATCAAGCAGAACACGATACTTTAACTGAACTTCTAAATCGCGGTTCTTATGAAAAAGTATTAGCTATTTATGAAAAGGGAGAAGTTCCATTTGCTTTGATTTTAGTAGATGTGGATATTTTCAAATCCGTAAATGATACTTATGGACATGCTGTTGGAGATGAAATTTTGAAGAAAGTATCAAGACTTTTAAAAGATGCATTCCGAAGCATCGACTATGTCTGTCGAATCGGCGGAGATGAATTTGCAGTTGTAATGGTTGATGTAACCAGTAATTTACAATATACAGTTGAAGACAAAATTACAAGTATTAACAAAGAACTTGCAAAAGTCGAAGAAAACCTTCCGGAAATTTCATTAAGCGTTGGAGTTGCATTTTCCGACAGAGAAAATCCAGGAGAAAGCATTTTCAAAGATGCAGACAAAGCACTTTACTATGTAAAAGAACATGGAAAGAGCGGATGCGGATTTTATTAAATAATTGATTAAATATAATGATACAAAAAAGACCTTCTATTATCTAAAAAGTGTAGTAGAAGGTCTTTTTAAACTAAATGGATATTCATAATCCGCTTTTCTGCTTGCCTCGGTTAAAAAATTTAAAAACCAAGTTTTTCTCCACAAAGTACTACTTTAATACGATCCGGTACACGAGAAAATCTTGTAATTAAAGTTTGACAGCAGATACAGTCCGAACTTAAACAGTCTGCACAGACACCGGTCTTAGAACAAGGGGTATTTGCTTTTACACGAAGTGCATTTGGAGGACAGGCATGTGTGTGAATACGCTCAATCGCCTCATCAACATTTGCACATAATTTGTCCATGCTGATTAAGAAAATAACGTGTGCCGGTCCATGCGCAATGCAGGCAACACGGTTGCTCGCACCATCAATATTGACTAAAATTCCATCTTTTGTAAAAGCGTTGGAACTGGTTAAAAAATAATCCGCACAGACTATCTGACCATACAGTGCACGGGATTCTTCTGGTGTTTTGGCTTTTTTTCGGTCAATAAATTCATAATCTCCCTGACGGATGGCTTCACATACACCGGCTTCTTCCATAGATTCTGTACCACCCCAGGTGACAGAAGAACCATTTGGAATCATGGAAAGGATTTTTTCTTTGGCTTCCTCTTTGGTTGCGCAATAAAACGCTTCCATGTTTCGTTTCTTAAATTGTTTTACTAAGGTTTCACCGCTTAATGCGTAGCTGTCTGTTATGTAAGACATAAAAATCACTCTCTTTCTTTTTCATTTTTTACTTATTATAGCATAAAACCAAAAGACCTGCTGCCATAAAATGCTCTGACAACAAGTCTTTTTATTTATATGATTCTATATGAAATTAGCTCTTTCAATCTTTTAATATAGCTGTTCCAGTTCCTGTTTTGTTTTTTGTTAGTTTACGATGCCTGTCGGTATTTTTTATCGATATCTTTCATGACAAACAGATAAGAAACTCCGGTAAAGACCGCCGCAGTTACCCATGCAGCAGGGTCACAGAAGCAGGAAAGCGGATAACTTGCCACAGATATTGCAATCATTGCAACCAGCAGACGTGCCAGCAGTTCTGAAACGCCTCCTATCATAGGCAAGAAACCGTAGCCACAGCCTTGCATGGTATTTCTGAAAATAAAGATTGTGCTTAACGGGATATAGAAAATGGCGCACATATAAGCATAAGTTTTTGCCCAAGGCAACATTGCTGTAATATCGACATCTCCGGTAAAGAAAAGTCCCAGGCAAGGTTTTAAAAGAGAACAAATCAAAATGGCAGCGACGATGGAATAAACCGTTGAAGCAAGAAGGGCAGATTTTACTCCTTTTTTAATTCGTAAAATATCACCCTTTCCAAAGTTCTGACCACTATAAGCTGCCATAGTCTGTCCCATTGCCATCATCCCTTGTGTAACCAGACTCTGCAGTTTTCCTGCTGCCGTAAAAGAAGCAACGGCATCGGAACCAAAAAGGTTAATCGCAGACTGCATAATCATTGTACCAGATGCGGTAATCGCAAATTGAAGTGCCATCGGAATCCCAACAGATAACTGATGGCGGGTATCCGCCAAATGAAACTTCCAGTGCTCCTTTTGTGGAGTTAAATCCGGCATATAACGGTAAATATAAAGAAAACACAAAACAGCCGAAATTCCCTGAGAAAGAATCGTAGCGTAACCAGCACCAGCAACTCCCATTCTAAATTTAATAATCAAAATCAAGTCTAAAATTACATTTAAAACAGCAGAAAAAACCAGAAATACTAATGGAATCTGACTGTTTCCTACCGCACGCAGATAAGAGGAGAGCAGGTTATAAAAAATCGTAGTAATCAGTCCACCACTGATAATCATGATATACGTATAAGCATCCTGAAAAATATTTGCTGGAGTATTCATTTTTGTTAAAATCCAGTGCATCGACAATACGCTGAAAGTTGTCAATAAAAATGTACTGATAAGTGAAAGTAAAATTCCATTTGCGACACTTCGCTTTACGCCATTCGTATCCTTCGCACCAAAACGTTGGGAAGTCAAAACAGTAAAACCAGCAGTAATTCCCTGTGCAAGTCCGACAATCAAGAACATAATTGTTCCGGTTGAACCTACCGCTGCAAGTGCATTGGCTCCGACGTAACGCCCAACGATAATTGTATCTGCCATATTATAAAGCTGTTGAAAAATATTTCCGATAATCAGCGGAAGTGTAAATTTCAAAATAACGAGCAAAGGACTGCCTTTTGTCATATCCCTTTCCATAATAATCAGAATCCCCCTTTGATTCAAAAAATAGTTTTATGTTTTTATTCTTTTGTAAACGAAAATTATTTTACCACACTCCAGAAAAGACAACAATATAAATTTATGGCGAAATGATAGAAAATAATCTGGAAAACAAGTGAAAAATCTGTTATTATATACAAAGATGTTAAGGAGTAAAACTTTTTACTCCAACAAATAAAAAGACAGAGGTGTGTACTATGAGCTGGTATAACGAGGCAATTTTTTATCACATTTATCCATTGGGATTAACAGGTGCTCCAAAAGAAAATGATTATGGAACTCCTGTTTCCCGTCTGAACACTTTAATTCCCTGGATTTCCCATATAAAAGAAATAGGATGTACTGCATTATATATTGGTCCGTTGTTTGAAAGTGTTGGACATGGATATGAAACAACGGACTATAAAAAACTGGATTCTCGTCTTGGAACCAATGAAGATTTAAAAGATTTTGTAGAAGTATGCCATGAAAATCAAATAAAAGTTATTTTTGATGGTGTCTTTAATCATACAGGACGTGATTTTTTTGCGTTTAAAGATATTCAGCAGAATCGAGAACATTCCAGATACTTAAATTGGTATTGCAATGTGAATTTTGGTGGAAACAATGAATACAATGATGGATTTTCTTATGAAAACTGGGGCGGTTACAATCTGCTTGTAAAATTAAATCAGCGAAATCCGGAAGTTCAGAATTATATCTGCGATGTCATTCGATTCTGGGTATCTGAATTTGATGTGGATGGAATCCGTCTGGATGCAGCAGATGTGCTTGATTTTGATTTCATGCACGCTCTGCGCCGTACCGCAGAAGAAGTGAAAGAAGACTTCTGGCTTATGGGTGAAGTCATTCATGGAGATTACAGTCGATGGGTAAATGGGGATACTCTGCACAGTGTTACAAACTATGCACTGCATAAGGCACTTTACAGTGGACATAACGACCATAATTATTTTGAAATTGCGCATACCGTAAAATACCTGCTGAATATGGGAAAACTTGATTTATATAATTTTGTAGATAATCATGATGTAGAACGTATTTATACCAAGCTTTCTAATAAGGCACATATGGCACCGGTGCATATTCTTCTTTATACATTACCAGGTATACCGAGCATCTACTACGGCTCTGAATTTGCTATAGAAGGAAAGAAAGAAAAATTCTCAGATGACAGCCTGCGTCCGGCGTTAAAGTTAGAAGACTATAAAAACGCAGTCAAAGAAAATCCTTGCACTGCCTTAATTACCGCACTTGGAAAAGTAAGACAGCAGACTCCTGCATTAAGTTATGGTGGATATGCAGAACTACAGTTGACAAACCGCCAATTTGCTTTTGCAAGAGAATTAGATGGTACAAAAGTAATTGTAACCGTGAATAATGATGACAATGATGCACAGATGACTCTTTCTGCCGGAAATACAGTTCAGTATATTGGCGCATTAAGCGGTAAGAAAGTTTCTGTTGAAAATGGACAAATCCATGTTACAGTTCCTGCAAATGGAGGAGAAATCTGGATTCCGACAGATATGGCTAAAGAACTTCTGGAAGTAGAACTACCTAAAGAAGCTAAAAAAGAAAGCAAACAGGAAACAGAGAAAGAAGTTGTAATAGAAGAAGTAAATAAGGAAACAGAGGTAATTGAGAAATCAGTTGACCATGTTACAGATATAGCTGAAAAAGCTTCCGAAACAGAAGATGTAAAAGAATCTGTAGAAGAATCAATTCCTGCTGCCTCATTGACTTTAGAAAATTCAGATACTTCCGAATCTGAAACGAAAGTGGAACAGGCAGAAGCTGTTGATAGTATGGCTGTAATTGCAAATAAAACACCAGAAGAAATGACAGTAGAAGAGTTACAGACGGCGATTCTTGGAAAAATGGCAAACAATGGTCCAGTTACAGAAGATATGAAGAGAACTGTAGCTGAGAATATCTGGCATGATTCTTTAGTAAACTGGTTAAAGAGTTTTCGTTAATTAAATGAATTGTGATAAACAAACATTGTAAATTAAAAACGAATAATAATTAATAATAATAAGAAGCAAAAAGAACCTCCTTGAATAAGGAGGTTCTTTTTTGACTTTCTATCTATTTATTTTTTCTTATTTTCTTCCTATTCCTGTTCATGAGCATGAAATAGTTTTACATCTTTTACAGTTTTTGCTTTAATGAATTTATAATGGCAAATATTATACTTTATGGAGAAATATAATGAGCGAAGAATTGAAGCATGGTATACCTAAGGCAATTTGTATTGGAGAAACAAAATATACAAAAGAAGAACGTGAAAAACATGATAGAGACTTTGAAAAAATTTTAAAAACTTATAAGATTTTGGGCGAAAATGAAACTATAAAGCATGAAGAATAGTACGAAATATTTCGTCTAATCACAAATATTTATTTGGAACAGATAAAAACTCTTCAACATACTCTTCCAAAGCCAAAAGCAGTTTTTTAAGTGGAAATACCTTAAGTTCTCTTACAGCTTCTGGTGAAACAGCTAGAAAGCCATGAAGCTGTAAGAGAACCTCCTGCACATCTTTATAGCAAATTTCTGAAATTCCTGGATTTACAACTTCTGGATTTAAATCAAGTGGAATTTTATATTGATTGACCAGATAAGTATTCATCCTTGTATAATCTCCGTAATAGTATTCTTCAGTGAGATACTTGGAAAATGGGATAGAAGTTTGCGATTTTTGAATATAAACTGTCGCAACCTCATCTCGAATATCTGTAATCTGTCCATTTTTGTCATAAAATTCTACGACCTGAGGAATGAAATCCTTGAAAAACTTCCGGTCAATATAAAGATGAAAATAATATCCAAGTACACTGGAATCTGAAAGTAGAAAACTATATTTTTGCAGAAAACGTGTTAAATCCGGAAATACCATCATTTTTTCATAATAAGCTGGGTTACGGAAGTGAGAGGCATCTTTTTGTTTTGTTGTATCTGGAAGAAGATTTCCGATCAAAAAATCATTTACCGAAGAAATTTCGTATGGAAAATCAGGATGATGTGGAAGTCTTTTTAACAGTATTTGAGCTGCAGTTAAATGTAAGATAAAACCAGGCATAAAAAAATCCTTTCGTATCGTCTTTAAGTTAGATATAACAATAATTTTACTACTCTGAATTATAACATAAGGAAAAATAACTGTCTATTCCAACAGGATAGTAGACAAATTAAAAGAAGTCCGTTATAATATGTAGTTAGTTAAGACTAACCGCATATTATAATCTATAAAAAGAAAAGAGGATTTTTCATTATGAACGAACACGTGTTTTATGGAATCTTGATTCCTTTTTTGGGAACTTCTTTAGGCGCAGCCTGTGTCTTTTTTATGAAGAAAACTTTAAAAGAACAGGTTCAGCGTGCTTTAACTGGATTTGCAGCAGGAGTAATGGTGGCTGCTTCTATCTGGAGTTTGTTAATTCCTGCTATTGAACAGTCTGATTCAATGGGGAGATGGGCTTTTTTACCTGCTGCTATTGGCTTTTGGATAGGCACGTTATTCCTATTATTGTTAGATCATATTATTCCGCATCTGCATCAAAACAGTGAAACAGCAGAAGGTCCTGCAAGCCGTCTGCAAAAAACAACCATGATGATTCTTGCAGTTACTCTCCATAATATTCCAGAGGGAATGGCCGTTGGCGTGGTTTACGCAGGATATCTGTTGGGGCATTCTGAAATTACAGTTGCCGGAGCAATGGCATTGTCTCTTGGAATTGCAATTCAAAATTTTCCAGAAGGTGCAATTATTTCTTTACCGCTTCGTGCAGAGGGCATGAAAAGATCAAAAGCATTTGTTGGTGGTGTACTTTCCGGAATTGTTGAACCAATCGGAGCAGTTTTTACGATTTTAATGGCAAATCAAATTGTTCCGGCACTTCCTTATCTTTTAAGTTTTGCAGCAGGTGCCATGCTTTATGTTGTAGTAGAAGAGTTGATTCCAGAAATGTCAGAGGGAAAACACTCTAATATCGGTACTTTGTTTTTTGCCGTTGGTTTTAGTGTCATGATGATTCTGGATGTAGCGCTTGGGTAAGTAATATTGCTGAAACATTCTTTGGCATTCTCTCGTGTTATTTTGCTATTGAAAAATAAAAAAGAAAGGCAAAAATGTCTGTTTGAACTTATGTTCGATATATGGATATTTCCGCCTTTCTTTTCTTTTTAAGAATTGTGTGAATCTGGTTTTTCTCGTAAGATAACCGCTTTTGAAGCAGCACGACGCCTGTCATCGCTCAAGCGCGCATAATGCTTTTTGGTAGTATTTACATCTGAGTGACCTAATACATCCGCCACCAGGTAAATATCGCCTGTTTCGCGGTATAACGCAGTTCCATAGGTGCTTCTTAATTTATGCGGAGTGATTGTTTTTACCGAAATAGCAGAAGAGTACTTTTTGACCATTTTTTCAATCGCATCGACGCTGATTCTCTTTCTCTGACCGGATAAAAACAGGGCATTTTCATGACCTGAAAGTGGTGTTATCTTGTTTCTGGAAAGTTCCAGGTAGTCTTTTAACGCAGCTTCCACTTCAAGTCCGAAATAGACAACCATTTCATTTCCGCCTTTTCTTAACACGCGAATTCCATTGTTTTTAAAGTCTACATCAGAAATATTGAGTCCAACGCACTCGGAAACACGGATGCCTGTACCGAGCAGCAGGGTAACAATTGCAATATCACGATACTTTTGCTTATTATAGTGATAAAGTTGTACGCCTGTTAATCCATTTCCATAATTCTCCATATAATCGAGTAATGCTGCAATTTCATCAGGATCAAGCTGAATAATGGCTTTTTCCTTTAAACGTGGCATATCAATCAAGCGTACTGGATTCTCAGATAATAGCTGACGTTTACAGAGATATTCGTAAAAACTACGCAGGCAGGAGAGCTTTCGTGCAATTCCGACACGCGAATTCGTTTCCGTGCGTCCATCTGGTGTCTGATAAACCTTTAAATAATCTTCAAATTCTTCAAAATCAACTGGCTGAAGTGCCGATAAATCAGAAAGTGAAATTTCAGAAATTTGTTTTTCTTTTAAGTTCGGATTACTTTCTTGAAGAAATCGAAAGAAAACTCGTAAATCATACGCATAAGATAAACGGGTTTTATCAGATGTCGTCGGTTCTTTTGCACGAAAATAATCCTTTGCGTAGGGTGGAAGTTCCGATAAAAATTCTCGAAGTTTCATTGTATTTTGAATTTTTTCCTGTTCTCGATAAGTGATTTGTTTTGCCATAAAAAACCTCCTAAAAGTAACTGTTTGAGAGTAGTTTAACATATCAAAAGTTAAAAATCCAGACTTTAGCGGACAAATCTGTATTTGTCCGCTAAACTTTTCTCGCTTATCCAGTACTACTCTGCGTGTTCTAATCGACAAATTACCCCTGGACAAATAGTTTTTGTCCTATAACTATTTTCTTCCAAAATCAATTTGTTGATGCAATCTGCTTTTATTGTTCCGCTCTTCGGCTTTAAAATACTTTGGTTTTAAAATACTTTCTACTTTGCCTTTTATCTCTGCGTTTACCGTAGAATATTCAAAACTGTGAAATATTTTGTGCTATGAGTTCTCTCTTGTCCATATCGCTTAACTTCCTCCTGCTGCATTGTTTGCATTGTTGTTATTTTTTCCTTGCAAAAAGTCTGTAGTGAATTTATAAGTAAGTTTATAAAATTGCTAAAACATTATTTATCTTTACGATATCTCTTTGTTATTTATGCCTCTGCTGCTTCGCAATCTTGAGTATTTATTTTTATTATAACTCAAATAAATCCACTTATTTAACTTTAGTTTACGTAAAAATATATTATGTAAACTAGGTTTGAAAAATCAGACAGCTATCGGTATCAAAAACCGACAGCTGTCTTTTTTAAGTTTCTTCCCCATTCATACATGACATAATAATTAACCACTACCCCATATTATAAATAACACCCA
>OLOD01001762.1_pt1 | contig 12598 bp, 7 predicted proteins | sample 1671921 | NCBI WGS metagenome assembly OLOD01 (sample SAMEA3136626, study PRJEB25190) | human gut metagenome | biome: human gut; feature: human-associated habitat; material: faeces | place: Austria | collected 2013
TGGCCACACTATACTCTTGACATCTCCTCCGCCCACCGGAAAAATCCGCTGACCCAAAATTCAAATATTCCGCGTAACTTTTGGCCGCCGATACGCATAGACAGTATTAGAGAGTAAGCCTACTCTTCCTCGTAGTAATATGAGTAGTCGATGCCTTTCATGAACATTTCACGGTCATTGATCTTGTCGGTCAGCGCACCTTTCAGCAAGGCTTTGATATGGGTCGCGTCAACAACGCTCTCGCGCATCGCTGTCAGATATTCGTTCTTGTCAATCCGGCTCCAGTCGACGCATCGTTTCAGCGAGCGACGGAGCATAAGGTCAAGCCAGATGCGTGTGCTGCGTCCATTACCCTCCATAAACGGATGCACCACGTTCATCTCGACATACTTGTCGGCGATCTCATCGAGTGTCGTTTCTGGCATACGTTCGATAGTCGGAATAATGGTTGGAAAGTGGAGGCAGTTAGCAAAAGTGAAACCACCCTTTGATATATTCATATTCCTTATCTGTCCGGCAAACTCATAGAGACCGCCAAACAAGTAGGCATGAATCTGTTGCAGACACTTCATGCTACCCGGTTCAAGCGAGTTCAACAAACCGCTTTCAAACAAAGTATATGCCTTCTTGCGACTCTGCCCGTCGATAGTATTGTCACTGTATGTAAACCAGTCAAGAAACTTGCTCGCACGATTGTTGGGATAATGTTTGGCAAGAAGGATAACGCCTTCACTACTTAGCACATCAGCCTTGCGCTGCTTGCCATCCGGAGCCTCGAATTTGAACCCGTGAGTGGCACTCACGAGTTGAACACCCTCCTGCCCCAGCTTCCGCTTCAGCCAACGCCAATAGTTGCCAGCCTTAGTATAATCCTGCTCATCATTGATAGCGCGCACCACATCAGTAGCCGAAAACCACCAGCAGTTGTTCTCGTCATCCCAGACCGCCCTCACCTCGCGGTCATTGAAAAACCGTATCGACTTCTTACTCATATATAACGCTCCTTATACGATAGTTAAAAATGCTCCGAAACAACTCTGCCATCTGGTCAGCAACAGGCCACACCGATTTATTGGCAAGCCAAACCTATTTCTTCGTCTCGCCGCCTTGCGTCTGAAAAGATAAATTCTCTCTGCCATTCATTCTATAAATTTGGTGTATATTTAATCAATTGATTGTATTTTTTGAACAATAGTGGACGACCTGAATGATCCTTTTCGCCCCATACTAGCCAAACCATAGAAAGATCATTCTTCTTTAAGAATTTATCCAAAATGTCTCTGCGTAAATAGGAATAATGTTGGGATTTGTCCTCGCCTAATGATCCAGTAACATTGTAAAATGCTAACTTGCCATTCGAATCTTGAAGGTCAAATGTTCGAGGAACAAAATACAAGCTTTCACTTATAATAATCTCTTTTGATAAAGTCATACATGAGCCTATCGAACAATCAAAAGAAACACAATAATTCATTGTAGGAACTAGAATCTCGATATCAACGAACTCTGAGTTAATAACTTCTATTAATTTGTCAAGTTTACCTTCTGAATCAAGTTCACTATTACCCTCTAAGTATGATTTTAGGATAGCCTCCATTTCTATGTATGAATTGATAATCTCATCATTCGGTGTTTTAAATGACATTTCCCCCCAATTAGAGTAGGTAGCTTGGGTAAAAATACTCATTTCCCCAGCAATACATGAAAAATTATCCTTTACATCTAATAGATTAAGTCGAGATAGTTCTTCGTCTTGGAGACAATCAACAAATTTATCCAGATTTTCTGTTTTGATGATTAATGGCCTGATAAAAGCAAACCTTGATCTGTCAATGGATTTATCTTCCACTGACATATATCCATAAAGGCATATAAATTCTTCTATTGTATTCTCGTAACTATTGTGATTCACACATAGTTTTGGACCAAAATCAAATCCATCAGTTTCATTCAACCAATTGACCATAGAGGAATCTTTCCCCAATATATCAAGGAAAAATGTGTCGATTTCTGCACTCTCTGTAGGAAATGTTGGATCAATATCTATTCCAGCAGGACGCCACTTATCATATTCATCATATATTAGATCATTATCTTGAAGAATTCCTGCTACTTCATAATATGCTATCCATGAATACTTTTTGCCAAACCGATCAATTTTATCAGAATCATTATGCCGAGAATAATCAGAATAACGACTAATGTTGTTATCAACAATTCCAAAGCGAATTTCATTCCACCCCAGATCAGTAATGCGTTGCATTATGTATCCTCTAACTCGTTGCTTTAACTCTGGATCAGAATACGAATGTCCGTCTCGGATAAGAGATCCGATAGTATAGTTACTGAAATCCATTTGCATGGGTCCACTCCATCCTTTCACTTTTTCCCAACTAGTTATATCCGTTTCTGTAGTTCCGTAAGGAGCATATATAGTATCAGTGTCATTCTTATAATCTTCAGGGAATAGTTTTGTTGCTATCTCAATTATTCTTTGAGAATAATATCTTATATTGATATGAGGGGTTTTTAGAATAGGATTAGAAGAATAAAAACTATTCCATACCAAATTTGCAATTTCAAGGATTAAATTCTTATGATCTTCGGAAGGGTGTGGGATATGATTTACAAGTACAAAACCGTATGCAACAGCTAACATACGTTCTGGCACATATAAGTCATTTATATATAGTGACTTTTTTAATAGAACAATAAACTCAATCGGTTGTTTTAGAGCATAAAGAAATAATGCTTTAGTTACAAGGAATCTTAGCTTATGGCAATTTGTTGTTAGAGTCCACATCAAATAATTAGCAACAACATTCGAAACCAAAAAATCAGAGTTAGACAGCGATAGTTCAGTAATTAAATCAGAGATAGATTCATCCAGATTTTCATAGCGCAAATCTTCCATTATTTTGGTTGTCCAGATTAGATCTCGTTCCCACATAGTCATATTCTCTAAAAGTGAGGACGTGAAATTGAAATTCAAAGGGTTTTCTGGAGAAAATGCGACAGCCCATGAGTGCGAAAAGATGTCTTTTGAAGATAATAAATATGTACGTAGGTAGTTCTTTATTTCTACTTCATTTTGTCTTATTGTATTAATACTTGATTGATAGATAGCCTTAATTATATGATATACAAGAGCTTTTTTGGTGTAGCCACTGTATATAAATCCGAACCTATCAATTGATAAAATTATAAGACATGACAGTATGTCATCAAATAACGGATGCTGATTGCTATTACCATCAATGGTTAGCTTGGGTAAAATTGTCGAATTAAAGTCTGATAGATAACTAGCCTTATCAGTGTATTTCCGTAGTATATTTTGAGCAATCAAGTAACCTGCCAGTAAATCATAGGTGAACAAAATATCTTCATGTCCACACCATTCTCGATAGAGTAATAAATCTTCCCCCTCTATTGCAGATAATTCTTCTATAGATAGATTTGCATTACATAATGGTACTCGGTTGGTGTTATTTTCCCATGCATAATCACAGATTGATGATAACTTTCTAAAAAGGAATGATTGATTGTATCTTATAGGTAACTTAAGAGTATCAACAACATTCGCATTACAATATTTTAAATATTCCTCAAAGATATTAAATATGGTCATATTTGATAACGAAACAGTATTCCCTCTGTTCGTGATGCAAAAAATCCTAAGCGCTAAAGGATTTCCCCTAAATAATGACGTAACATTCTCGTCATTCGTTATACTGACGTTATAGTAATCGGTATATTTATTGAAGGCTTCATAAAAATTATCATTATCAAACCCATGTACATCTATGCATAAATCATGATTCCCCTTCTTATAAAAATAATCCCCAAATATTTCTTCTTCATAAGAGGAACGATATGTGGTGAGTAAAATCAAATTTTCAAATCCTTCCGAATTGATTGCGGAACGGATTTCAGATATACCGTTCTTCCAGATTTGATTCCAATGTAAAGATTCATTCAATCCATCGATTATGAGCAATGTCTTTACTCCATGCATTTTTCCAAGTATATTGAGATTGGAAAGCAATTCATGGAAATTTATAGAAGATTGAAGGTCAAGTGCTTTTAGAATTTGAGTCTTGACGTCATCCTGCGTCTTTAAATCTTTTGCAGATATATATATCGCTGGTAATTTTAAATCATGGTATTGATCTAAGAGATTGAGTACAAGATGACTCTTACCTTTGGAGGCATTCCCTTTAATATGAACTTCATTATTTTTGATAAGCTCAAATCGTCCAAAAACATAGTATATTGGACTCCAATAATTGCGTAAAACGAAATATGGTCCGAGAAATTTTTCCCGTGCGATTTTAATTCTATGCTTTAACTGTATATTTTCCTCTTTCTCTTCGGTCTCCCAATTTACTGGAGCTAATATTTCTCCAGTCTTAAAGGATGACAAATCCTCATATATCTGCTGTAATTGAGAAACATGTTTACATAATTCATCAATGTGCTTATTAGCCTCTGATGATGTATATGTACTATTTAATTCTGTTATAATTTGGTCAAATAGTACAAACATATTAGAAAAGATTGTGCTAGCGGGTGAGATAATACTAATAGCAGCTTTTTTAATATGAGTAAATTCTTCATCACAACAAAAATCATACAATTCCTTAACACTGTCATTAAATTCTCTAAGACAGTTGATGATTGTTGTATCTTCTATTCTTTTTTTTAATTTTCTGCCTAACAATGGCCCACCAGTATAAAAATAAATATCTTCCTGCGAGTTTGTTTCTGAATGGAGATCCCCAACATATTTATCCCTTATCTCCACTCGATTCATTATTTTTAAGTAACGAGAATGTATCCACCCATCGTCTAATATAGTTGTTCCAAAAAACGCATTTCCAATTGCCGGATATTTGAATAAATATGAACACAAATCACTATCCCCGTAATGGAATAATTCCAAATCATTGCACGATGATGGGATAAGTGATATTAACTCATTAGTAAACCATCCATGTTCAGTAGGAGTAAAATCTGATATTGAACAAAGAAACCATTTCTTCAATGATTTTCCATGTACTTCACAAGCCTTTTTTAACGAATCTTTAATTTGTTTCTTTCGACCGCCTTCTGAAAGCCGGCTAAAAAACTTACACTGCCAACCCCATACATCTCCATTCGGTAATGTATAATAGAATTCTACACCATCTCCTCCACCACTATCATCAATAGGAGTGAAACGGCCTTCCTTAAATTCTTCTTTACAGATTAAATACCATAGCAGTTCAAAGCTTTGATACTGACTTTTATTATATGGTTTTAATTTTGAGAAATCTATTTCATCTACTGTCATTATTATAGACTTAGATAGTTAATTTAGATTATAATGTCAACCATAATGTTTAGATTATGGTAAGAAGCGATGGCGAGGATTTGTTTGCGTTTAGTGGCGGTGTCGGAACAGGTCATCAGTAGCCATCCGTTGCCGAGTGGCTTCTGAGCTGTTTGATATTTCTTATCCACTGTATTGCTGACAAGGGGAATTTTGTTGGCTATTAAACCTACGGCTCGCACTTTGTCAACTCCAACCTTAAGTACAAATTTATGCAATGATTCCCATGCAGTGCGTTCTTCAATGATAGAGCCGTCCGGCATGGTTATCCTTAGGCGAGTGCGTGGATTGGTCACAACTTTCTTACCTCCCTTCTTCTTTTCGGTGTGCTCAACTACAGGGTCAGGTTTGATTTCTACCGCATCGGGGAGAACGGAAGTAATGTTGCGTTTGCGGGAAAGACTAACCTTTAGAGGTGCACCGGGTACATAGTCAACGACTAAGACAAGTTCACGCTGAACCTGTGCCAATGCCGGTTCAATCTTCTCGGTGAGAGTCGGGAGGATCTCGGTACGAATGAGGTCCTCTTCAAGTTTGGCGGCTTCCTGTTTCAGTCGCTCATCAATGGGGAGATTAAGCTTTCGCAGATTCTCCATCGTGATATATAGTTCGCTTAGTGCTGACATAGTGATTTATATTATATGTATTCGCATTTGATATAGTTTATTATACCAATCGCTTTTGAGTCTGGTTGCTTCATAGTCAATTTCATTTGATTCACGAAGTTTCTCCGGCTCTTTCAAATCACGAAAAACTAATAGTGCTTTATTTACTTGTTTATAATATTCAACAGCATTGTCAATCGTCTTTGAGGGCATAACTGAATGAAACACCTTACCATTCAAGACATTCATCAATGTCCTGAAATCTGAACTAAAAGAGTCAGCTGAAATTGAGCGCAATACTGATTCCTCTTCTGGTTTCATCATTGGCGAGAATATTTCAATAAAACGAGAAAAGCCATCTCTACCATCCGACTGATTATAATTGAATTGATTCATATTCGTTATTGTTAAAGACTCAGGATTACAACTTAATATATAATTTGATGCTTTTGAGAATCTTGAGTATAGTTGAGATACTCTAAAGTTGGTAGAATAAATGCCTGAAGCTTTTTATTCATCATATATATTACGGTTAATTGGATGTATCGTTTTAAGGCATCTTCTGGGACATCGTGTCCACGTACATATGTATTTGGTTTAGAAAGTTTTTCTTTTGTTTCTGCTTTAATCTTGATGTTGTATGGTTCGTATCCATAAACACTATAAGGGCCACAACTCTTTTTATACTCCCAAGTATATGGAAAGGAATCGCCCATGTAACCTTCTTTGAATTCTGATAGGATACCGTTCAATCTCCGTATAAAAATCAAATACTTTATTAATTTATATATCAGATAGACTCCGACTGTTACGGACAACCAGAGCCATACGGGGAAATTGTAATTCCATAACCATTTTTCTGTTATGGAATAGAGAATTCCAGATGCAATTAAACTACTAATCACACCGACAATGATACCTTTAATGGTTTCTTTACTCATAGGTGCTGAATTAGTTATAATTTTAATGATTCAAACCCTTCACGAGAGATTGGTGTATGGGGGTCAATGATGAGGACTTCATTGTATGTCAAATCGTAAAGATGATATACAATGTTATCAATTTGATTCTCAAAATCTTGAATTGAGACATTTTCATCGGCTGATTTCCGATTTATTATATCCTCGACAATATGCCCAAGTTGAACTTGAGTCTCGGTCCTAGGAACTGCAATAGGAATTTGTTGCAATGGCTCTTTGTCAAGTTGATAGTTCAACCCTTGCATCTTGCCTCGATTTCTCAACCAAAATGCGATTAATTTGGAGTTGAGTAATCCCGTAAGATACATAAGATTAACTCGATTAGTCTTTATAATGTTAAAAGTCTGCGTAAGATAGCATTCACCATCCGAATAAGAGAATATCGGGAGTTCTGCACACTTCCTTTGGCAAATGATCTTCGTTCCAGAAAAGAAACGTGAATCTCTTGCTCGGTGAAGTCCATATGGTTTGTTATCAGAGGTGAAAATCTGTCTAAATTGATCAAGATGTGCTTTTAAGATTGGAAAGCTATCCATAGAAGATTCTTCTTTATATGTCGAATCTGTGTAGATTAGCCACTGAGTATTAGTTCCTGAAATCGTATAATATCTTTTTACTTGTCCAGTTGTATAATATGGTTTAATCAAAACCATTTCTTTTTCAGGCAGATTAAGATTGCTGAGTTCTTGATTGGTTAAGCCAAATATTCCATCGCCAACTTTGTGATGACCTAAAATCTTTTGACCTTTTTTATTAAGGAAATCTTGTGGAAAAACAATACCTTGGGCAATTTCTTTATTGTCAAGGTATATTACCCCGACAGCCGATTTTAGCTTCTTAAACAGATCTTCTGAATTAGAGAAAGTGATAAATTTATTTCTCATTTCAAGACGATTATACGTTGGCTCAAGGAATTGAGTCGTTGAAGCATCCTCGTTGTTTAAAAGTTTAATAACGTCTTCTAACTTGGATCCAAGCAGATTACGCAAATCAAACGGATATGATTGTTGGGATTTATTTTTCTTAAACTGCATAATCATAGTTTGTATACTTGCAGTTTTGAAAATCATATAATCTTTGAAATCACATAATTGAATGATTTGCGCGTCAGTATTAATTTTCTGACGTAACTTTTTAGCACCAGAACTTGTGACCCAATTATTGGTCGCAATAAAGCAAAGATTACCATCGGGTTTTAGCATATCAAGACCTAAGCAAGCGAACATATACCATATATCCATCTTGCCTTGATAATATGGAGAATCTTTGACAGCTTCGAAGATTGCCTTACTTGCACGACCTTCTTTGAGATAAGGTGGATTTCCGATAACAATATCGAAACCGCCGTTCTCAAATACATCAGCGAACCAAGTGTGCCATAAAAAGAATTTATCATTTGCACTTACGTCCTTAATATCTTTCAGAAGATTGGGATCTTGCGTTTCCTCAAAAATTTGGCTAACGACAGTGTTCTTTACTCTATTGAGTATTCGGTCGCGCTCTTCGTGCAATTCTGTCTCATAGAATCTATTAATGTCATCTCTGAGTAATTCACGCATTCCTGAAAAATCAAATCCACCCATTCCTGCGGTACTATTTATAAGGCAGATTTTAGACAAATCTCGGCCTTTATAGCTTTCGACCAAAGAATTACCTTGCATTACTTTGAAATGGAGGTTTGGCAAAGGTATAGCTGTTTCTTCGTCTACGACCATAGCTAACCAAAAACGGAGACGAGCAATGTCAACAGCGCCTTGCTCAATATCTACACCGTATATGCTATTTTGCATAATATGCCGTTTCATTTTTGCCTGATCTATGGATGAATATGTGCGTAGTACTACAAATATTTTCGCCAAAAGATTGACAATTCCCATCGGAAAAGCACCCGAACCGATTGCGGGGTCACATATCTTCACGTTGATTAGTCGCTTTTCAATTTCTTTTCTCTCATCTTCATTAAGGATATCTATATCGAGAGTTTCAATAAACTGACGAGCCTTTTCGTAGGTATAAGGGAGGGGATTTACTTGCAAATAAGCAATAATTGACTCACGGCACATATAATCAACAATCTCCTTGGGGGGTATAGAATGCGCCCTTGTCTTTATTGTCTTCAAGCAGATTCTCAAAAATACGGCCGAGCATTTCAGGGTCAATACCTATCTCAGCATCTTCCGGGTCGTTTTCATCGATAGTAAAATTATAACTATCTAAAAATGCTAACAATTCCTTAAAATAGATAGCCGGGAATACACATACTTTGGGGTCAATACCATCCGGATTAAATAATCCGCCATTCAAAAAATCTATTTTAGACCATCCTGGTAGAATAGTAATGTCTTTTCCCCTTTCTCTAAATGCCTCCTCTTTTCGTTGTTCGGCTCCATCAGTATTAAGAACATAGAAAAACAAAAGTTCCAATACATCGTCAAGAAATGTATCAGCCAATCCGTCTATTTCAGCTTTCTCAAAGAGATGTTTCATATATTGAGGATCGCTCACACCGTCGTTATCGTAAAGCCATCCTTTACGTTGTAGAAAGTAGAGGAATACTATACGGCCGAACATTTTTTTGATATAGTCTCTTGCTTCTTTAGCCTGAGATTCAAAAACGGTTTCAAACTGGTTTGTATCATCTTTAACTAACCAATCAAACTTTTTGAGTTGGGTTATGAGTTCTTTCTCATCAGAATATCGTTCACCAGTTATATACTCAACGAAAGCCGCATAAAATGCACGGTATTTATCGAAAAACTCATCACTAAGAGCGGCAACGGAGAATGCCTTTTCAAAGTCTTCATCATTTCGCGGGCTCTTAGCGAGAACTTCAAATCGTTCGGCTGCTGTACGACCACGATAACCTTTGCCAAAAACATAGGTATAGCGTTTGGCAGATGTTGTGTCTTTTAATGAATCACCTTTGTATGCGTAAGAGAATCTCCACTGCTTATTTGCAACATTCTCGTAATGGAATACAATCATGAGATGCTGACGGTAATCCATTATGGATCGGATAAGCTGCTGAATATTGACACGTGAACGCTCAATATTCTTTGAATCATTAAGCGTAACGTCGAGCAGGGCAATATTACGAGCGTTGTAGTTCTTTTCTGTGAGATCGCCTATATACTTTATATGCTTAATACCGGCATTCTTAGCTTTTTCGGCATATTTTTCGTTTTCGGCAAGATCGTCGTTTATATATTCGATTTCATTACCGAATATTGGCACAATAACATCCGCTATGAAACGGTCAGTTCCAGGATAGTCACTGTTAAATATCTTTTCTAACTTATGCTTGAGTTCCATAGTCAGTTATTGTTTTTGGTTTCAGAATAAAGAACGAGTTTAGCCTCTCCCCGTTTTGCCTGAGCGAGGTTAGCTAAACGTGAAAGAACGGCTTCGAGGAGGGCATTGATATCTTCGTCAGTTCCGAAAAGCGAGCCTTGATAGTTCTCCAATTTCATAACTTGCTTAATGACGTAGTTATCTTTTGCCCTGACGAGCTTTTCAATTTGTTTCAAGAGCTTTTTAGACTCTTGTGTCAATTCGGGACGTGAGCGTAAATCATCAAGCACAGCCAGAGCATTTCTTGATTTTTTGCTTGAATCAGAGGCTGTGATGTAGTGGGCGACGTGCTTTTGATAGGCGCGCTTAGCTGCATCAAAGAGTATTGTATGTAACTTTTGGTTTGAGTATTCGGCGTCAGGGGCACATTTCAGTAGCTGCATAGTTGCAAGAGAGGAGATGATTCGTGAAGGGGTGTCTTCCTGTGTTTTCTCTACCTCTACAGAAATCAGCTCTTGTGAGTTGTCAGTAAATACGAAAATCCCATGAGTGTTTTCTTCATTCGTTTGTAAAACACCTCCAAGGCCGTCAGTATCTACAGAGGCGATATAATCGTATCGTTCAGGTGAATGAACTTGGAATGCTTTCAGCTCCTTAATAAACGGTCCAAATGGAGATTCGTCGCCATCAACGAAATGTTGCAGGTCATGATCAACAAGTTCCTCACGTTCACTGAATACCTTATTATCTTCGCCAAACATCTCATGGAATGATTGGAGTTTAGCGTAAGCCTTTTCAATGAGTCGAATCTGGCTGTTTCCTTCGTCGGACGGGAAGAAATTGAATACATGGACGAAATCTTCAGTGGAACCGATGCGGTTCACACGACCGATGCGTTGCATTAAGCGAGTTGCATTCCACGGAGCATCATAATTGAGAATGACATTAGAGCGATGAAGATTTATCCCTTCGGCAAGAACCTCAGTTGTGACTATCACATCATAGTCATCACGGCGATTCTCCGGCTTGCAGTTTGCATCGAAGTTCGCCTCAATAGCCTCCTGCATATCAGTGCGGTTCTGTGCTGAAACTTCGAGTACTCGATATTTTTTTGCTCTGAGCGCCCTTACAACGTCTTTTTGAGTGTCGATTGCCTCGGTGAAGATAACCAGACGAGGCTTATTCACTCCAGAAGGGTTATTAATCTGTGAGTTAAATAGTTCCGTAGTTATCGCCTCTTTGAATCGATCTAACTTTGGATCATAGTTATTTGCACGCCACCGGTCAAGCAAATCTTCAATGAGACGTTTGTCATTTTGTAACTCATCGAGATAAAACTTATGAAAATCAGAAGCTTTGAAACTTCGATTGTTCCCTTGCTTCTTAGCTATCAGTGCGTCAACCTTATCCTTAAATTCGGTGAAGGTCTTTGACTCGGAATGAATTTTATTGATATCAATATCAGGGCAGATAAATACGCAGTCGTTTTGAAGCATATCTATCATAACGGCGTTATATCGGTTAAGATTTTCAAGTGTCTTTTTGAAAGCCACAATGCTGCTTTCAAGTCGCTTAACAAGGAGAATACGCATAATGCGCTGAAGACGTTGTGTAATACTATCAACTGTTAAGTTGCGTTTCTCATATAGCTTTTTGTAATCGTTATTGACAAACTGAGTAATAGCCGCATAACGGTAAAAACCGATATGTTTATCCGGGTCAAACGATTCTCCAGTTGCAGGAGGACAAATAGCATCAACGGTATCAGCAAAGAGCTTTGAGAGTTCCTCATCCATTCGGTATTCGAGCTTATGAGGACCTTTCACGGTGGGGAATTTCAGCAATTCAGAGTCTTCACCATATAGATTTTTAATATCGGCACGAGTGCGACGAACAACGAGGTCATTCAGGACGCAGCTACGGATTTTTTCAGACACTTCCTTTACAATAGCACGGGCTTCTGCTTTACCCTCGTCGGTGTCTTGGGAAATAGCTCGGGCTTCTTTAAAGCGTCTATCCATCGCATTGAATAAAGAGTCCAGCTTTCCACCCTCAACATTGGGTAAGTTTGAGTTATTGGGTGTACGTTGAAATAAACGTATCTGATTATAAAGATTTTTTGGTGAGTTATTTTGGGGCGTGGCAGACAGGAGTGCAACGTATGGAGTAGGATTGATAAGTCCAATCAGGTCATCAATCGCTTTATACTTTTGAGTTTCAGAGTTACGGAAGTTATGGCTCTCATCAATGAGTACCATTCCATAGTTTCTAAACTCGATGTTCTCTATTTCGTCACTGTCTTCAATATCATCGGCATTTTCCAGTTCGTCTGTGATTTTTCCGATACTTCC
>OLOD01001764.1_pt1 | contig 12597 bp, 11 predicted proteins | sample 1671921 | NCBI WGS metagenome assembly OLOD01 (sample SAMEA3136626, study PRJEB25190) | human gut metagenome | biome: human gut; feature: human-associated habitat; material: faeces | place: Austria | collected 2013
TGAAAGACATCTCAACAACTTTTCCATTGGTTACCTTAATGCGCAGACCTAATCCTTCAGCTTCTACTTGACTTCTAATTTTGTGATAAATTTTGCTTGCTTTTGTACTTCCACATGGCACAAATTTAGCCACCTCACTGCATGTTAAATATCCTTTATTGATATATTGCAATCTGGTTTGATTGATTTTAGAGGTATCTATAATTTTTCTTGGCATTTTTAATCACTCCTTTTCTACTTTTGATGCTATCGTTTGAAATTCTTACTTCTTATTCCTTTGTTACCTCGAAGCAATGCACTTCCCAAAGAAAAAAGTATCAAAGAAACAGCGATTGAAAATTTTAAATCTAACATGAAGAGCTACTTAAACTCAAAATTTATACATTTCATTAAGAAAAAGTTGCCCATTTTCTTTGAATCGTTAATTTTTGGTTTGCTTCAATATTTAATATTCAACGCACTTGGCATGCATTAAGCATGTCTTTTCTTTTTTTGAAATACATTGCTTAGAGATAACAAATGAATTTTGATAGCTGTACATCTTGTTTGTCAAAATGACATTTTAGTATCACTTATTTGTTGTAGTATTTTCCATTTTCACGTGTCTCCTTTTTTTATTTTTAGTGGTAGTATTTTCCTAACTATGTTAAGCATTCTGAAATAATTCTTTTATATCTCCATTAAATTTGAGATAGTCAAGAATATGTTTACATTCTGATAAAGTAAATTCATTTTTTCCATTTAATTTACAAGAAACTGTACTTGTTGAAATATCTAGCTCTTTCGCTAACATTTCCCTTGTAATCTTTTTTTTCTTCAATTCTCTTTCTAAAATGTAATACATTCCTTTTTCTCCTTCCTGATGTACGATATTTCGTTTATCTAACTCAAATATATACGTTATAACGTATATTGTCAACTAAATTCCGTATATTTTTACGCTTTTTCGTTTATTGTTGTTGAATTTCGTATATTTTTAATATAAAGTTAAGTTATAGAAAGGAATGATTAACATGTCTATTGAACAAGAACTAAAGCAGCTGATGATTGCTAAATCTTCTAGTGTTCGCCAATTTGCTATAGATGTAGAACTACCCTATACAACTATTATGTCAATGTTAAATAAAGGAATCGGAAATGCAGGAGTAAATAAGATCATTAAAATTTGTGATTATTTAAAAATTGATGTTGATGCACTTGCAGAAGGTAGGATAGAAGAAAAAATGAATCATGGTTCAAATCTTAGTTATTCAGAACAAGAACATATTGAAAAATATCGCTCTTTAAATAAGGATGGCAAAGAAATAGTCGATATTATTTTAGAAAGAGAATATCAGTTTTTAGAATATCGTAAAAAAATTGAAGATATTAAAGGAAGTGAAAAATAATTATGGGTAAATATTCTAGAAAGAGCAAAATTTTAATTACTGTTTTTGGTGGATGGTTTGGTCTGCATCATTATTTAAGCAAAAATTATAAAAAAGGTGTGCTTTATACCCTTACTTGTGGTGGCTTTTACATTGGCTGGATTATTGATATAGTTAAAGTTTTAAAAGATAAGACAACAAGTGAAGATGTACAAATGAAAGAAGAAACACCTATAAAAAATGAAGTAAATAACAATTCTATCAACGATAATGTAACAATCAATAATGAAGTCCCTATTATTGATTTATCTGCTGAATATCAAAAAGTTAAAACATTGGATATGCCAAAAGATTATGTAACTATTGATGTTGAAACTACTGGTTTAGATTTTAACAATGATAGGATCATTGAAATTTCGGCTATTAAATATATAAATAATAGCGAATTCGATTCATTTTCTTATCTCGTTAATCCAAATATGAAATTAAGTGAAACAATTATAAGAATTACTGGTATAACAAATGAAGATTTAATAGATAAACCTACAATTGATGAAGTTTTACCTAAATTCATTCATTTTATTGAAGACTATACATTAGTTGCTCATAATGCTTCTTATGATTTCAAAATGATTACAGCTGAATGTAATAGATGTCATTTGGATGTGATTAAAAATAAAGTTGCTGATACGTTAGTTTTTGCTAAAAGATATTACTCAAAAAAGGAAGTTGAAAATTACAAACTAGAGACATTTAAAAAATATTTTAATTTAGACTATCAATCACACAGAGCACTTGCTGATTGCTATACGTGTGCGTATCTTTATCAACAATGTTTAGAAAAATATAAAGAATCAATGCCACAATTAAACGATGATGAAGTAAAAGTATTAGAAATAGTAAAAGATATTTTACAAAAAAATAATCTTGATACTTCTGCACTACGTGGATTTTTATTAAGTTCTAATGTATTATCAATATCTATTTTTTATAGCATTTTTAAAATAAAATGTAGAGGAAAATTAAAATATATTTTATTTGATAGCAGCATAACCGAAGAATCATATGATTTTTCAAATTTTGAATTAGCTGCACCTAGTAAAAGTGAAAATTCAAATTTCAGAATTCTATATAGTGATGTAAATGAATTATATGAATTAGAAAAAATTATTGTAGATGAATATTTAAAAACAAAAAATAGTGCAGACTATTACATTAGAGAGGTTTCTTCTGGCAAAAGAAATTTTGATGATTATTTATTAACTGGTTATAAAATATAAAAAAATCAGTGGCTGGCACCACTGATCGTTACACATGAAAATGGAAAATACTACCACATATTTTCTTCAAAACATAAAAAAACTTTTTATGCTTTTTCCCTCATGAGCAAATTTATTTTATCATATCTGCTCATGAATTTAAAGTAACAAACAAAGAATCAGTAATTAGTATAAAATATATCATTAATTACGATTTAATATTAAAAAATGCTTTATATTACTTAAAAGAAAGGATATGACTATTTATGTCAGTACATAAAGATGAAAAGACCGGCAAATGGTATTACACTGGTAAGTATCGTGATTTAGAAGGAAAGCGACATGATTATAAGAAAAGAGGTTTTAGAACCAAGAAAGAAGCAAAGACTGCAGAAGATTCATTTTTATTAAAAATTAAAGGCGGTCAAGGAAGAATTAAGATGAACGCTTTAATTGAGCTTTATCATCAAGAAATGAAAAGTGTTATTAAATATTCTACATTGAGAATGTATGAAATGATTGAACGATTACATATAATTCCTTTTTTTGGAGATAAGTATATTGATACAATAAAAACTGTTGATATTACTAAATGGAATAAAGAAAGAGCTTTGACTGGCAATAATGGTGGTCCTTATAGTCAAGAATATATTAATAATTTATATTTGCATATGTCGGGGCTTTTAACTTTCGCTGTTAATCATAAACTATTGGATGATAATCCTTGTAAGTATGCTAAGCCTTATAAAGATCCTAATGAAGTGAAGAAAGAAGAAAATGCTGTTGAAAATTTTTGGGAAGTAGATGAATTTAATAAATTTATAGCTACTGTTGAAAATATCGATAATAAAGAAACTTATGATACATTATTTTTAACTGGATTAAGAATTGGGGAACTTTGTGCGTTAAGATGGTGCGATTTGGATTTAGAACATAAGAAATTAAGTGTTAGAGGTTCATTTAGTACAGCATCAAGAAAAGTTACTTCCCCAAAAACGAAAACATCTATCAGGACAATAGATCTTCCTAATCGACTTGTTGAAGAATTAAAACAAAGATATGAAAGAAAGAAAAAATTAGATGGATTTAATGATCTTTATTATGTTTTTGGTGACATTGCTGTAACTTGGCCAGGAACATTCCGTTATCGTTTCAATAACGATTTAAAGAACGTGGATGTAAAACATATAACGATTCACGGGTTTAGACATAGTCATGCCAGTTATCTTCTTTCTAATCCTATGATTAGTGAGAGCTTAGTCGCTGAAAGATTAGGCCATTCTATTGATATGTTAAGAAGTACTTATGCTCATATTTATGAAAAAAGACGTACAGCTTTAGTTGAATATATAGAAAAATTATAAAATGTCGTCCATTTGTCGTCCACATATTATAAAAAGCCTCGTATAATCGAGGCTTTTTGTTAATTAATCTAAATCAGCACCGTTACTTTCGAATGCTTTTTTGATCCATTGATATGATTTTTTAGGAATACGTTTCATATCTCTTAAATCTTTATTTGTTCTATTTACATAAACAAATCCATAACGTTTATCCATGTTACACATACTTGCTAGAATATCAATTGGTCCCCAAGTAATATATCCTAAACAATCTACACCATCTTCAAAGATTGCATTTTCCATTTCTTTGATATGATCTCTATGATAATTAATACGATAATCATCTTCAATTGTACGACCTTCAGCTAACATTTGATCTACTTCTTCTTGACTCATATCTTCACGCCAACCAATACCATTTTCAAGAACGAATACTGGAAGTCCTGTTCTATGATGTAAATCGTTTAATGTCCATCTAAATCCAACTGGATCAATTTCCCAATCCCATTCATTTGCTTCACAATGTGGATTTTTAATTTGTTTTTCATTTACACATTCATGAGCTGGTCTTTCATAATTGAATTCACCTGTTTTAACAGTATTTGAACGATAATAAGAGAAAGCAATATAATCAACTGTATATTTTAATAATTCTTCGTCTCCTTCTTCGAAAGTAGGCATCCATCCTCTATTTTCAAGATAAGCATTCCAATAATCAGGATATTTACCTTGAGCAAATGTATCAACTAAGAAACCATTTAATAAATTATATCCTTTAGTTGCAAAGAAATTATTTTCTGGACTATTTTCATAAGCATAAATATTAGTAATAGCACCCATTCCACAGAATTTAGCATCTGGTTGCATTTGTCTTAAAGCACGAACTGCTTTACAATGAGCCATCATAACATTATGGTTTACTTGATATAAGTGTTTTGGATAGCTTACTCCTTCAGGAATGACTTCTGCATTAGAAACACGTAACATCATACTGTGTAAATTTTGTTCATTGAATGACATCCAATGTTTTACACGATCTCCAAATCTTTCAATACATACTTTAGCGTATCTTTCAAAACAATCAACAACATAACGAGAAGCAAATCCATTATATTCTTTTACTAAATGATATGGCATATCAAAGTGAACTAAAGTAATCATTGGTTCAATACCAGCAGCTAATAATTTATCAATTAAATCACTATAGAATTTAACTCCTTCTTCATTAACTGGTTCATCTAATGTCCCATTAGGAATAATACGTGACCAACAAATAGAAAAACGATAAAAATTAAATCCCATACCTTTCATTAAAGCAATATCTTCATCATAACGAGTGTATTCATCAATAGCATCGTTCCAATCAGAAAATTCAGGATTCATAGGTCTTACATCATAAACACATAAACCTTTTCCACCTTCATTTCTATGTCCTTCAGTTTGGAATGATGATACTGATCCACCCCAATAAAAATCTTTTGGTAATTTTCTTTCCATAATATTCTCCTTTTTTATATCCATATATCATTTTAATCATCTCATCTTGATTGTAAATATCTTCGATATTCCTTTTTATAATGTTTCATATTTAATGTAAATAAAAGCCATTTCATGAAACTTTGTTTCATGATATACTATAAACGGTGATAAAAATGAGTATAATGACACAATTAGAATTTGAGTTAGATTTCTCTCATTCAGAAAAAGAAATTGCCCATTACATATTGAATGAAGGAGAAAAAGTTTTAAATCTTTCAATCAAAGAACTTGCAAAAAAAACTTATACCTCTCCTGCTACCATTGTAAGACTTTGTCATAAATTAGGTTTAGAAGGTTATAGTGATTTTAAAATTAAATACTCTGCAGAATTACAATTTGATTTAGCACATACTGATCGTATTGATGTTAATTTTCCCTTTCAACAAGAAGACAGTGATTCAATAATCGCTTATAAACTGGCTAGCTTAAATCAAGAAGTCATTGCTGAAACAATTCAGCTGATTGATTTTGATCAACTTCATCAAATTGTAGAATTACTTAATCAAAATCAAGAGATAGATATTTATGGAACAGGAAATTCGTTATTAGCTGCTATGTCTTTTCAACATAAAATGATGCGTATTCAAAGAAATGTTAATTTAAAAATGTTGGCTGGAGAACAAGTCTTTATGTCTTACAATTCTAACCAAAATAAAATAGCAATGATCATTTCATATTCTGGAGAGACAAACGAACTTATTAAAATAGCTAAAATCTTAAAAGAAAAGAAAACACCTTTGATTGTTCTAACTTCTGTTGGAGATAATAGACTTTCACATTATGCTAATTATATTTTAAATATTGGTTCTCGTGAAAAAATCTTTACAAAGATTGCACCTTTTGCTTCACAAACATCTATTGAATATATTTTAAATGTTATTTTCTCTTGTCTATTTAAAAAAGATTATCAAAAAAACATTCAAAATAAAATAAGCTATGATAAAGAAAATGATGTTCGTCATCCTCTACATAGCCCTGTAAATGATTTTATTGAATAAATAAAAAGTCTGTAAATGTTCAACGAACATTACAGACTTTTTAATTGTTATGCAATGCCAAAGATTGCCCAAACGTATTGTCCAAAGAAACATACTAAGGCACTAATAATAATGAATAATGCAGCATATGGTAATACTTTTTTAAGTAATTCACCATCTCTACCAGCTTCATCAACTGCTACTAATCCAATAGCAATACTTTGAGGTGCCATCATTTTACCAGTAGCAACTCCTAAACTGTTAGCAGCAACAAGCCAATACTTGTTTGCACCAATACTTGCTGCAGTTGACATTTGAACTGATCCAAATAAAGCACTTGAACTTGTACCTGATCCAGTAACGAATGTACCTAATGCTCCTAACATTGGTGCAAAGAATGGATAAACAGGTCCAAAGACAGAGAATAACGCAGCAACAGCAGCAATCATTCCTGAATATTGCATGACACGTGCAGTTGCTAAAATAAATAACATTGTTAAAATTGTAAACATCATTTGTTTTAATGTTGCAATAAAGACAGCAACCATTTCTGATACTTTGGCTTTTTGAATAAATCCACCAACGATTGCACATAAAATAATTAAGACACCTGGTGTATTGATCCATGTAAATGTTGTCATACTTGCGTTTTTGTATGTAGAAATTTTTACACTTGTCGCAATTGATGATAAAGAATCATGAATTGGTGGTACTAAATTACTTGTAAGTAATAAAACAACAAAGATTAAAATAAATGGTGATAATGCTTGTAAAGTTTTTCCAACTTTTAAAGGACTTCCTTTTTTTACTTCTAAACGATATTCATCAGGAATATCATCAGGATTTGTAAATTTCATACTTACTAAAATTGTACATACTAATGAAATCACTGAAGCTGCAACCCCCGCAAGTTCAGCACCAACAAAATATGAAACAACCATTTCAGGAATTAAGAAAGATAATCCTGAAGTTAAAATAACTGGTAAAATACCTTTAAATGCAGAAGATTTTCCTTTTGTACTTTTTCCTAAAATATAAACCATTACAAATGGTGTTAAAATAATTAAAACACTTAATGCACATGAAGTAGCAAAGGCAATTAAGTTATTTTCTAAACCTAAGTTTGTTGCAAGTGTTACTGTAGGAATAGCAATTGAACCAAATGGTGTTGGTGTTGCATTTGCAACTAAACAAACAAGACATGCTAGAATTGGATCAAAATCTAAAACCCATAACATACTTGCTGGAATTGCAACAGCTGTACCAAATCCAGCCATAGCTTCCATAAATCCACCAAATGACCATCCAATTAATAAAACTAAAACACGTTTATCAGCTGATACACTTGTAAGTAATTTTTTAATCATGTCAATTGATCCTGTACGTAAAGATAAGTTATACGTAAAGACAGCTGCAATAATAACAATAACGATTGGCCACATTGCAAATGCAAAACCTTCTAAAACTGAAGTTAATGTATCTGACATTGAGAATCCAAAATATGTTAATGCTTCAACAGCAGCAATAATTAAGGCACCTAAAGCAGCCTTATATCCTGGCCATTTTAAACCACATAAAGCGATTACTAACCAGATGATAGGTAATAAACCTAAGATAAAATTAATAATTAGCATTATTTTTCCCCCTCTTGCCATGACTATTATAGTGATATTTTATAAAATTTCCATTACTTTTATAAATTTTCTCAATTTCTTCTTTATTCTCTTATTTTTTGTGCTAAAATGGTCTTGCAAAATGGAGGAGATTTAAAATGAAAGAAATTAGTTATGTAGTTAATAACACATTAGGTATTCATGCAAGACCTGCTGCATTACTTGCTCAATGTTGCGTGAATTTCAAAAGTCAAGTAAGAATTTACTTAGATGAAAAAGTTGCTGATGGAGATAACGTTCTTCAAATCTTAGCATTAGGTGCTAAAAAAGGTGATACTTTAAAAGTAGATATCGATGGTGAAGACGAAGAAGCAGCTGCAAAAGCAATCGATGAATTATTACATGGTGCTTTTGAAGAAAAGAAACCTGTAGAAGTTTTAAAAATCGCATTCTTTGGAACTAAAGATTATGATAGAACTTTCTTTAGTGAATTAGTAAAAGATAAAGGTCAAGGTACTTACAATTCAGATATCAAATATTTTGATTCACAATTAGGACCTGAAACTGCTGGTTTAGCTCAAGGTTATGATGCTGTATGTATTTTCGTTAATGATAATGCTTCAAGACCAGTTGTTGAAAAATTACATGAATGTGGTGTTAAATTAATCTTATTACGTTGTGCAGGATTCAACAATGTTGATTTACAAGCTGCAAAAGAATGTGGAATTACAGTTTTACGTGTTCCTGCTTATTCACCATATGCAGTTGCTGAACATGCTATGGCAATTCTACAAGAAGCAAACCGTCGTTTACACAAAGCTTATACAAAAGTAAAAGATAATAACTTTGCTTTAAGTGGATTATTAGGTTTAGACCTACATAATAAAGTTGCTGGTATCATGGGTACTGGTAAAATTGGTCAATGTATGGCAAGAATTTGTAAAGGATATGGTATGACAGTTTTAGGATGGGATGCTTATCCTAACCAAGCATTAGTTGATGAAGGTTTATTAACTTATGTAAGTAAAGAAGAATTATTAAAAAGAGCTGATTTAATTTCTTTACATTGTCCATTAATCATGGGAGATAATGGAACTTATCATTTAATTAATGATGAAACAATTGCATTAATGAAAGATACAGTTATGTTAGTAAACACTAGTAGAGGACCTATCATTGATCCTGAAGCATTAATTAGAGCTTTAAAACAAGGTAAATTCCATGCTGTTGCTTTAGACGTATATGAAGGTGAAGATAACAACGTTTATACAGATAAAAGTGATGTTGCTATCACAAACGATATCACAGCTCGTTTACAAATGTTCCCTCAACTTGTTTTAACAAGTCATCAAGCATTCTTTACTCGTGAAGCTTTACAAGCAATCGCTGTTGTAACAATGGAAAACGCTCGTAACTTCAACGAAGGTAATGAATTAGGAAATGCTGAATGTAAAGCATAATGATAAAATATTAATAATGTAAAAACAGCACATCGTGTGCTGTTTTTTATATCCATTATTGTACTGGTAATTCATAAGTTACTTTTGTCTTTGAATAATCTAGTGCCACTACTAATTTGATCTTCGTACTTTGTTTCTTTAACCCATAAGCTTCTTCCCCTTCGCTTTTAGTTCCAATAGGAGCCTCTTGTGGATAAACATTAACTGATGCTGGATAAGTTTCACATACATTATTTCCTTCATCTATTACTTTAAAATTAATACTTGAAAAATAAACATCATCTTCATCAGCGATATTTTCATATGAATAATGAATAATAATAACTTGTTCTGGTGTTTGATCAGAAAATTCATTTCTTTCGTCCGTACTTGTAACTGAATCTATAGTAAAACTAAATAAATCTTCATTATTTTTAGTATATGTAACACTTTCTCCAGTTGAATAAATCTTTTCTTCTTTCTTTTCTGTTGTTTTTGTTTGTTTAACCGTTTTTGTTTCTTTTACTTCCCCGTTACTACATGCACATAAAGAAAATACAAGCAAAAAAACTAAACATACTTTATCTAATTTTTTCATCATCTTTTTCTCCCTTATTATTTCTTAAAATCGATACAATTGCTAAAACACCATTAATCAAACACCATCCAGACCAAATATTTAAATCTTCAAAACTTCCAGCAAATCCAAGTCCTAAAGCACTTGCTAATAAAAATAAAACAAGAATAGCAATATTTCCTCCATTTTTATGGCTGTTTCTTACTATAATAGAAATAATACCTCCAGCTAACATAAAAATAGCTACAAATAATCCAGCACTTCCTCCTACTTCTTCATTTTCTAACATTGTATTAGCAGTTCCTACCAATAATGATTGAAAAAATACAATTACACTAAAAATAATTGATAAAATTCCTGCTACTAATTTCCAAATTTTCATATTCTCTCTTCCTTTCCTTACTTTGTCTATTTCTTTTCTAACAACTCATATAAAATACATAATTCATGAATACCCAATTCTAAATCATTTAAGATTGTAAACATCTGTGCTTCAACATGACCAAAACTTTCTCTTTCATTTAAAATTTCTAAATGATCTTTAATTCCTTTAAATAAAGTTGCTAAGTAAAGTATTTTACCTGCTATATCTTGATTTTGGTATTCTTCTATATCCATTACATACCCTCCTTTTTATTAAGAAATAGACTACATTTAAAATATATCTTAAAAAATCAAAAAAAAGGTGCCCCCATGGGGCACAACTAACTTATATATTATTAATAATTCCTATATTCATTAAAAAAGTACCAATAATTAATGATATAAACATTAAAATAAACCAAGAAATAAATGTTGTTAAAAATTTTATAAAAATAGAATGATTTTTATAATACGGCAAATGTTCTCTTAAAGATAAATAATTAGTGGTAATAAATAATGTTACTATAAACCATGAAATTAAAATTAAACGATAAATAAAATATTGATAATTTGTAACCTCATGAGCATCCACTTTAAATGTTACTAAAAGATAAATAAAAAGAAGATATCCTAAAATAGCAATTAACATTTTCCAAACTTTACCACTTCTAAAACCTGGTAATGCATATGGATGCTTTAATGTTTTTTCTTTTTTAACCTGTTTTACAGGTTTAACATAAAATAAATGATCTAAATCTTTAATAATTTCATTTACACTTTGATATCTACTTTGAGGATCAATAGCAATCATTTTATTAATTACCTCTTTTTCAACTCCTTGATAATCATAAGCTCGTGGTAGTTGATTAGTAAGTAAAACATGATATAAAACACCCAAAGAATAGATATCACTTCTTTCATCTGTTTGATAAAATCCAAATTGTTCTGGTGCAGCATATCCTTGACTTCCTAAAACAGTCGTATCTCTTTTTTGATTTTCAGTAAAATTTCTTGCAATATCAAAATCAAAAAGTATGACTTTCTTTCCATCATAAAAAATGTTTTCAGGTTTAATATCTCGATGAATAATCTTAGGATCTTGTTGATGTAAAACTTTCAAAATTTGACTTAATTGTCTTATAATTTGATAAGCTTCCTCACTTGAAAAAATATGTTCCTTTAAAATATCAGCAAGTGTTTGACTTGCAAAATACTCTTCAATTATTTCTAGTCCATCATCATTTTCCTCTATTGAATAAATATGAGGTATGCCATTTATATCTAATTGTTTCAAACGATACCAAATATCCCTATTATATTTTTTTAATTCTTTTTTTATATCCGGAGAGCCGTCTATACTGTATACAACCGTCTGATCATTTCCAGCAAGATTCAATGCAGTCTTAGCTGCCACGGCCATCTGATCATTTCCACACATAATCGCAGTAATATCCGGCTGTTCATTCAGGATCTTTTTTGCAGCTTCCAGTGCACTGTCGAACGTTCCGTTGGTATCTTCTCTTGCTACGACTTCAAATCCTTTTTCCGCTTTGGCAATTGTCTGCTCAAATCCCGTAATGCGGTCATTGATCGAATTCTGCTTTGTTGCCTCCAGAATCGCCACTGTCCCGCCATCCGGATACTTTTCAATCAGGTCATTACCACAGAGCTTACCCGCTTCGCTGTTATTAGAACCGACATAGGCATCTATATAGTCTGTATCTTTCACCTGTGAATCTATATTGATGATCTTCACACCAGCCTCCTGCAAAGCCTGTAATGACGGAGTAATCTTTTCCCAGTCTACTGGACAAAGAAAGATTGCATTAATCCCCTCATCGATCATCTCCTGTATCTGCTCCGCCTGCGTATCCGCATCCGATGACGGGTCTTTTACTACCATTGTGCACTCTTCTTTATCCACGACCTGCTGTACGGCCTCTTCAAGTGTTATAAAATACGGATTCTGCATATCAATTACAGAAAAGCCAAATTTGTACTTTCCTGCATCATCTGTCTGATCTGTATCCTCCGAATCATCTGTTGTATCCTCACTGACTGCATTATCCACTGGTTTTCCTGCTTCCTTTTTGCATGCGGATAATGCGAAAATGCATACG
>OLOD01001767.1_pt1 | contig 12590 bp, 8 predicted proteins | sample 1671921 | NCBI WGS metagenome assembly OLOD01 (sample SAMEA3136626, study PRJEB25190) | human gut metagenome | biome: human gut; feature: human-associated habitat; material: faeces | place: Austria | collected 2013
AGAGATGTTGGAAAAGAGTATTTCGACTATGCCTGAGGCTGATCGTTCACATTATGATCTTTTAATCTATCGCATAAACAAAGCGGTAGAGATAAAATAATAAATTTCTCTCTCTTAAATAATTTAATGTTAGCATCGTATTGCTAATGAAGCGCCCCACCGTAGTGATTACGATGGGGCGTCTTTGTTATAGTGTACGTTACAGTGTATGTTTAATAAATCGAAAACTTTTTGAAATCGTTTGCTATCGAGGCTTGCTTACACTTGTCGCATAGCTAATGCTTTGTTTTCCGCAGCTTCCATAATTTCCCGTTCTCCGGGTCCTTTATCGTTAATACCGCAGAGATGAAGAATCCCGTGGATAATGACACGGTGCAGTTCGTCGTCATAAGAAGCGCCAAATTGCTCCGCATTAGTGCGTATTGTGTCCAGGCTAATGAATAAGTCTCCTGATAAACGATCGCCTTCACAATAATCGAAAGTAATGATATCCGTGTAGTAGTCATGTTGCAGATATTGACGGTTTACCTCCAGAATCTTTTCGTCCGAGCAGAAGATATAAGCGATTTCACCGAGTCTTTTTCCGTAAGAAGCTGCTACGGCTTTTATCCATTCCGTAGTCTCACGTTTCTTGATATCAGGCATTTTTACGCCTTCTGTTTGATAAGTTACAGCCATAATTGAATGTTATGATTTAAAAGAAAAATAAATAACTGATTAAGATAGCGGCTATGATACCCGAAAAGTCTGCAATCAGGCCGCAGGTTACCGCATTACGAGTTTTGGTGATTCCCACACTGCCGAAATAAACGGCCAGAATGTAGAATGTAGTATCTGAAGCTCCGCGTACAACACAGCTCATACGCCCAACAAAAGAATCCGGTCCTAATTCTTTCATCGTATCGATCATCAGGCCGTTTGCGCCGCTGCCACTAAGTGATTTCATCAGTGCAGTAGGTAAAGCCCCGACAAAGCTCGTGTCAACCCCACATAGACCTACTATATAGCCGATACCTCCCACCAGAAAATCCATTGCTCCCGAAGTGCGGAACACTGCAATTCCTACCAAGAAAGCAACCAGATAAGGAATGATGCGTACAGCCGTCGTAAATCCTTCTTTGGCTCCTTCCACAAAAGAATCGTATACATTGATTTTCTTTCTGACTCCCGTTAAAATAAACAGGATGATGACACTGAACAGCAGGATATTCGCTATCAGTGTAGAATAAGTACCCATATCCTCCCGCGATACACTTAGAAACAGATAAATCAATCCCGAAAAGAAAAGACAGATAATGCCCATTAAAATGAGAATAGGCTTATTGATTAAGTTTATCTTTTGAGTGATGCTGACTGTTATAACTCCGACTAAAGTTGAAATGAAAGTACTTATCAGGATAGGAATAAATACATCCGTAGGCTGTGCAGCCCCCATTTGCGCACGATACACCATGATACTTATCGGAATAATGATGAGGCCGGAGGTATTAATCACCAAAAACATAATCATCGGGTTGGAAGCCGTGTCTTTTTTCGGATTTAGTTCCTGCAGCTCTTTCATTGCTTTCAGTCCCAGCGGAGTGGCGGCATTGTCCAAACCGAGCATATTCGCGGACATATTCATAAAGATGGAGCCCAACACCGGATGTCCTTTAGGAATGTCCGGAAACAAACGGCATAGCACCGGACTTAGAAAGCGCGCCAGTGTATTAATCAATCCGCTGTTCTCTCCGATCTTCATGATACCCAACCAAAGAGCCAGTACACCCGTAAGTCCCAGTGATATCTCGAATGCCGTTCTGGAGGAGTCGAATGTAGAGTTCATGATAGCCGTAAATATCTCCGTATCTCCCAGAAAAATCACTTTTATAAGAGCGATGATAAAGGCAATGACGAAGAATCCTATCCAAATGTAATTTAGAACCATAGTTGATAACGTGTATATAGATAGTGCAAAAGTAGTTATTACGTTTCAAATAAACTAAATCTTCGTCTTTCTTATACTGAAAATGAATGTAAATCTCTATCTTTGTCTCCTACTTTCAAGAAATAAATGGAACAGGAAGATTTTAACATACGCGAACATCAGCTTACTTCAAAAGAACGGGATTTCGAGAATGCACTCCGTCCGTTAAGCTTTGAAGACTTTAGCGGGCAGGACAAGGTGGTGGAAAACCTTCGCATTTTTGTGAAGGCGGCACGTCTGCGTGGCGAAGCACTCGACCATGTGCTGTTGCACGGCCCTCCCGGATTAGGAAAAACAACTCTTTCGAATATTATCGCCAACGAATTGGGAGTTGGCTTTAAAGTGACTTCCGGTCCGGTACTCGATAAACCGGGTGATCTGGCAGGAGTGTTAACCAGTCTCGAACCGAATGATGTACTTTTTATCGATGAAATTCATCGGTTGTCGCCTGTAGTGGAGGAATATCTTTATTCGGCCATGGAAGATTACCGCATCGATATTATGATTGATAAGGGACCTTCGGCCCGTAGTATTCAGATAGATTTAAATCCTTTCACGCTGGTTGGCGCAACCACCCGTAGTGGTTTGCTGACAGCTCCGCTTCGTGCACGTTTTGGCATTAATCTTCATTTGGAGTACTATGATGACGACGTTTTGAGCAATATCATCCGTCGTTCTGCATCCATACTGGATGTGCCTTGTTCGGTACGCGCGGCATCGGAGATTGCTTCCCGTAGCCGCGGAACGCCTCGTATTGCCAATGCCTTGCTCCGTCGGGTACGTGACTTTGCGCAGGTGAAAGGCTCCGGCTCTATCGATACGGAGATTGCCCAGTTTGCATTGGAAGCACTGAATATCGATAAATACGGTCTGGATGAGATAGACAACAAGATACTTTGCACTATTATAGACAAGTTTAAAGGTGGCCCGGTAGGTATCACTACCATTGCTACGGCTTTGGGAGAAGATGCGGGAACCATTGAGGAAGTTTACGAACCTTTCCTGATAAAAGAAGGATTCATGAAGCGTACTCCCCGTGGACGTGAAGTGACTGAACTTGCCTATAAACATTTGGGAAGGAGTCTTTATAACAGCCAGAAAACGCTGTTTAATGACTGATAAAAACGGAATAAAAGAACTTTATAAAGCGTAGTTGGATGATGAAGCAATGGACTACTTTACTTGTTTTTCTCTTTTTGAGCCTCTCTTTATCGGCTCAACAGGAATATGGGAGGGATATTTTTGTCTCTTCTGAAGGAGACTCTTTACCTTATCGGATGATTCATCCCGAATCGGTGAAGCCCGGTGAAAAGTATCCGCTCGTACTGTTTCTGCATGGAGCCGGCGAACGGGGAAATGATAATGAGAAACAGTTGACTCATGGTGGACAGATGTTTCTTAATCCGGTCAATCAAGAGAAGTATCCCGCTTTCGTTCTAATTCCACAGTGTCCGACAGACGGTTACTGGGCTTATACAGGACGTCCGAAGTCGCTTATCCCTACAGAAATGCCAGTGGGACAGGAGATCAGTCCTATATTGCAAACGCTTAAACAGTTGCTTGATTCTTATCTGGTAATGCCCGAAGTGGATACACAGCGGGTTTATATTATCGGTCTTTCAATGGGAGCGATGGGAACGTATGATTTAGTAGTGCGTTATCCGGAGATTTTTGCAGCTGCAGTTCCTATTTGCGGTACAGTCAATCCGAGCCGGCTGTCAGTTGCCAAGGATGTGAAGTTTCGTATCTTCCATGGAGATGCGGATGATGTAGTTCCGGTGAAAGGTTCTCGTGAAGCGTATAAAGCACTGAAAGCTGCCGGTGCAGATGTGGAATATATTGAATTTCCCGGTTGTAATCATGGAAGCTGGAATCCGGCTTTCAATTATCCCGGATTTATGGATTGGTTGTTCAAACAAAAGAGGCAACGTTGAGCCAATCTGAATGATAATCAATAATAAAACATGGCTGGACTAAAATCATTAGCTAAAGATACTGCAATTTATGGGTTGAGTAGTATTGTCGGACGGTTCCTTAACTACATGCTGGTGCCTTTGTACACAGCGGTATTGCCGGCTTCCACCGGAGGTTATGGAGTGGTATCAAACGTATATGCGTTTACAGCCCTGATGCTTGTATTGCTTACGTTTGGTATGGAAACGGGATTCTTCCGTTTTGCCAATAAATCGGGAGAAGACCCGATGAAAGTATATGCCAACTCCTTGTTATCGGTAGGAGGGGTATCTTTGATTTTTGTTTTCCTTTGCCTGTTATTCCTGCAACCTATTTCCAATTTACTGGATTATGGCGATCATCCGGAGTTCATAGCGATGATGGCTGTTGTGGTAGCTTTAGACTCTTTCCAATGCATCCCTTTTGCTTATTTAAGGTATAAAAAACGGCCCATCAAGTTTGCTGCTATCAAACTGCTCTCTATCGTTGGTGGCATCGGTTTGAATTTATTTTTCCTACTGGTGTGCCCGTGGCTGAATGTACATTGTCCGTCAACTATCTCCTGGTTTTATGATCCGGATTATTTAGTGGGATATATCTTTATTAGCAACCTGATTATCTCAGTTGTTCAGATGTTCTTCTTCATCCCGGAACTGACAGGTTTTGCTTATAAATTAGACCGGGTATTGTTGAAACGAATGGTCGTATATTCTTTCCCGGTATTAATCTTAGGCTTGGTAGGTATTCTAAACCAGACTGTGGATAAGATGATATATCCGTTTCTTTTTGAAGACCGGCAGGAGGGGTTGGTACAATTGGGTATCTATGCGGCAACCAGTAAGATTGCGATGGTAATGGCAATGTTTACGCAAGCTTTCCGTTATGCTTACGAACCGTTTGTCTTTGGCAAAGACCGCGAAGGAGACAACCGGAAGATGTATGCCGCTGCGATGAAGTATTTTCTTATATTTTCCTTGCTGGCTTTCCTTGCTGTCATGTTTTATCTCGACTTATTGCGTTATCTGGTGGCAAGAGGTTACTGGGAAGGCCTGTGGGTAGTAGCCATTGTAATGCTTGCAGAGATCTGTAAAGGGATCTATTTCAACCTTTCCTTTTGGTATAAACTGACGGATAAGACCTATTGGGGAGCCTACTTCTCGGTGATCGGTTGTGTTATTATTGTCGTATTGAACATTCTGTTTGTGCCGGTTTACGGTTATCTTGCTTCGGCATGGGCTTCTGTTGCAGGCTATGCAGTCATCTTGTTGCTATCCTATTGGATAGGACAGAAAGAATATCCGATTCGTTATGACTTGAAGAGCCTCGGACTTTATGTTCTGCTGGCAGCGGTACTTTACGTTATTGGAGAGCAGGTTCCTATCCCTAATATAGTGCTCCGTCTCGCTTTCCGTACCGTACTCTTATTGCTATTTATAGCCTATATTATCAAAAAGGATTTACCATTGAGTCAGATTCCTGTTATTAATCGATTTATAAAGAAGAAATAACTATGAAGACAGATGAACGTAATAAGTTTGCTATCAAGTCCTTTCTGGGAGAATATCTGGACTTGAAAAAAGATAAGGATAACGAACTGGCTACAGTGGATTCTATCCGTAAGGGGGTAGAGTTCAAGGGTGCCAATTTATGGATTCTGATTTTTGCCATATTCATGGCATCACTCGGATTGAATGTGAACTCCACTGCCGTTATTATCGGTGCCATGTTGATTTCTCCATTGATGGGACCTATTATGGGAGTAGGACTGTCTGTCGGACTGAATGACTTTGAATTAATGAAACGCTCTTTGAAGAGCTTTCTCATAACGACCGCTTTCAGTGTGACTACGGCAACCATCTTTTTCCTTCTTGCTCCTATTGCCGGTTCACAGTCAGAGTTGCTGGCACGCACATCGCCCACTATTTATGATGTATTCATCGCACTTTTTGGTGGATTGGCAGGTGTCGTAGCTCTCTCTACCAAGGAAAAAGGAAATGTGATTCCGGGCGTTGCCATTGCTACCGCATTGATGCCACCACTTTGTACGGCAGGTTACGGACTGGCTTCCGGCAATCTTATTTATTTCCTGGGAGCTTTTTATCTTTATTTCATCAACTCTGTTTTTATCAGTCTGGCTACTTTCCTCGGGGTTCGTGTGATGCATTTCCAACGAAAGGAATTTGTGGATAAAACCCGTGAGAAGACCGTACGTAAATACATCGTTCTGATTGTGGTGCTTACCATGTGCCCTGCAGTTTATCTGACATTTGGAATTATAAAGAGCACTTTCTATGAAGCAGCAGCCAATCGTTTTATAAACGATCAGTTAAGCTTTGAGAATACGCAGGTACTTGATAAGAAAATCAGCTATGAACATAAAGAAGTACGGGTTGTCTTGATTGGTCCTGAAGTGCCTGACGCTTCGATATCTATTGCCCGTAGCAAGTTGAAAGAGTATAAGCTGGAAGATACGAAACTGATTGTATTACAGGGGATGAACAATGAGGCGGTAGATGTATCTTCTATCCGTGCCATGGTCATGGAAGACTTCTATAAAAACAGTGAGCAACGGCTTCAACAACAGGCGGTGAAAATTTCCCAGCTGGAGACAACGCTGGAGCAATACAGAACGTACGATGCTATGAGTTGTACATTAGTGCCCGAACTGAAGGTGCTTTATCCTTCCATCACTACACTCTCCATCGCTCACTCGCTCGAAGTACGAGTCGATTCGATGAAGACGGATACGGTAACATTGGCTGTCCTTAAATTCGCCAGACATCCGTCTGTTGCCGAGAAAGAGAAAATCAGCGAATGGCTGAAAGCCCGCGTAGGAACGAAGAAGTTGAGGCTGATTACAGAATAATGAATCTAAAAATAATAATATGAAGTTCAGACTAACCGTCTTGATAGTCTTTTCTCTCTGTCTGTCGAATGTGTTTGCCGATGAGGGAATGTGGCTGTTGGGAAATCTCCGAAAGAATAAACAGACTGACCGGGTAATGAAAGAACTTGGTTTGCAGATGCCTGTAAATAAAATATATAATCCGAAGAAGCCATGTCTGGCAGATGCTGTTGTCAGCTTCGGAGGTTTCTGTTCGGGAGTGGTAGTTTCCGAAGACGGTCTGGTGTTTACCAATCATCATTGTGGTTTCAGCAGTATTCAGCAACATTCTTCAGTGGAACATGATTATCTGAAAGATGGATTCTTTGCACGTAGTCTTGAGGAAGAATTGCCGAATCCGGAATTGTATGTTCGTTTCCTGCTTCGTACGGAAGACGTTACCAAACGGGTATTGTCTGCCGCCCGGCATGCTAAAACGGAAACAGAGCGCCGTGTGGCTGTTGATTCGATTATGAATGTAATCAGTATGGAAGTCTCCGAAAAGGATTCTACATTGACTGGCATTGTAGATGCTTATTATGCAGGGAATGAATTCTGGCTTTCTGTTTATCGTGATTATAACGATGTCCGTCTGGTTTTTGCACCTCCTTCTTCTGTCGGGAAGTTCGGATGGGATACGGATAATTGGATGTGGCCGCGTCATACGGGTGATTTCAGTGTATTCCGTATCTATGCTGATGCCAAGAATGGTCCGGCGGATTATTCTCCTGAAAACGTCCCCTATCATCCCGAATATGTAGCACCTATTTCTTTGGATGGATACAAAGAAGGTTCTTTCTGCATGACGCTTGGCTATCCGGGCAGTACGGAACGTTACCTTTCCTCGTATGGTATCGAAGAGATGATGAATGGAATCAATCAGGCAATGATTGATGTACGGGGAGTGAAACAAACCATCTGGAAACGGGAGATGGACCGGCGTCCGGATATTCGCATTAAGTATGCTTCAAAATACGATGAAAGCTCCAATTATTGGAAAAATAGCATTGGAACGAATAAAGCCATCAAGCATTTGAAAGTATTGGAAAAGAAACGGGAGGCTGAAGCAGCGCTTCGTGACTGGATTCAGTCTCGTCCGGAAGAGAGAGAGAAACTGATTCGTTTATTCTCCTCTTTAGAATTGAGTTATAGCAATCGTCGGGAAACCAATCGTGCGTTAGCTTATTTCGGTGAATCGTTTATCAATGGTCCCGAGTTGGTGCAGCTTGCTCTTGAAATTCTCAATTTCGACTTTGAGGCGGAAGAGAAGCTAGTGATAACTCGCATGAAAAAGTTACTGGAGAAATATGATAATCTCGATCTTTCCATTGATAAGGAGGTTTTTGCTGCCATGCTTAAAGAGTATCAGTCGAAAGTGGATAAAAAGTTTCTGCCTGCTATGTATGAGAAGATAGATACGTTCTACAACGGGAATATTCAGACCTATGTAGATTCTTTGTATGCGACTTCCAATATAACGTCTCCTAAGGGCTTGAAACGCTTTCTGGAGCGAGATACTACGTACAATCTCATAGAGGATCCTGCTGTTTCCTTGAGTCTGGATCTGATCGTGAAGTATTATGAGATGAATCAGAGCATTTCCGAGGCTTCCGAGCAGATAGAGCAGGGGGAGCGTTTATTCAATGCTGCCATGCGCCGTATGTATGCCGAACGTAATTTCTATCCGGATGCCAATTCCACCATGCGACTTAGTTTCGGAACGGTTGGAGGATATACTCCCTTTGATGGAGCTACTTATGATTATTATACAACCGTGAAAGGCATCTTTGAGAAAGTGAAGGAACATGCCGGTGATATTGACTTTGCTGTCCAGCCGGAGTTGTTAAATCTGCTTTCCTCCGGTGATTTCGGAAGATATGCCAATGAACAGGGGGATATGAATGTTTGCTTTATCTCCAACAATGATATAACAGGAGGTAATTCCGGCAGTGCCATGTTCAATGCTAAAGGAGAATTGCTGGGGTTGGCTTTCGATGGCAACTGGGAAGCAATGAGTAGCGATATCGTATTCGAGCCTGATTTGCAGCGGTGTATCGGAGTGGACGTGCGGTATATGCTTTTTATTATGGAGAAATACGGTAAGGCGGGGAATCTTGTTCAGGAGTTGAACATTGCCCGGTAAATCAAGTAATGGGGGGCAGTGCATTTTTCCCCCCTCTCTTTTATCGTTTTAATATAATAACGATCACGGCGGCAATAATCAGTGCAATGCCTACACCGATGCTTGTGGTGAAGGCTTCTCCGAAAAGAAAGATTCCAACGCATACAGCAGTTACCGGCTCCATGGCTCCCAATACGGAAGTGAGTGTGGAGCCGATGCTTTTTACGGCTCTTACTAAAGCGAGGTTAGAAACTACGGTGGGGATTAAGGCTAGTAGGATCAAGTTGCCGGCAGTATGCCATTCGCTGATGGGTTGAAGTTGGCTGATAGATTCCGTTCCGATAAAAAGAAGAATACTCCCGAAAAGGAATACGTAGAAAGTAAGCAGTAAGCCTTTCATCTGTCCGATCTTTAGTTGGCTCATTGTAACGAGATAAAGTGCATATCCGAGTGCCGACAGCAGGACAATGAAAAGACCCATGAAAGAAAAGCCCCCCGTTTCTGTGTTTCCGCCGGATAAGAAATAGACTCCTGCTACTGCGGACGCAATGGCAGCGATCCGCCAGCCGGACTTCTTTTCTTTAAAAAAGAGCATCATGATTAGCGTGGTAAGCACCGGATACATGAAATGAATAGTGGTGGCAACTCCGCTGGCCATAAATTTATATCCCCAAAATAAGAATACTGCGGACATTAAATAAAGAAGTGAAAGAAAAAACAGCGAAGGAATGTCCTGTCGTTTGATACGAAATGACTGTCCGTTCATCAATAAAATCCCTCCCATTGCCAGACAGGCAAACAGGAACCGATAGAAAAGTATCGATTCAAATTGCATTCCCGCTTGCATGGCAGGAATGGTAAATAGAGGGATAAGTCCAAAAGAGGCCGATGAAAGCAGCCCATATAGCAAACCATTCACTTTATTCATAGTCAAGTATATTTCGGGTCGCAAAGATATAGCTTTTTTTGAGGTAAGTGTACCGTTCCGATTCATTTCCTATAAACTGATAAAGTAAGAGTATTGCAGCAAAATAACTTCCCTATGCGATATTTTTCGTAAATTAGCGCGCAATATGCTCTTTATGAGATGGAAAGAAAATACAGACTAATTTTTGAATAAAATGAAACGATTGACATTAGTATCGGGGCTACTCTTTTTAATGTTGCAAACAACATTTTCGCAGGTGCAGGTACCGGGCAATTGCAAACCCGTGAATTTGGCTTGCGATTATTTAGTGAATCCTCTGGGAGTGGATAATCCTGCTCCCCGGTTATCATGGATGTTGAATGATACCCGGAGAGGGGCACGACAAACAGCTTATCAAGTCATGGTGGGTAAAGACTCTCTTCAACTTGTTGCCGGAAAAGGAGATACTTGGGATTCAGGCAAAAAGAATACTGAAGAGATTCTAATTACTTATTCGGGCGAGGGCCTCACCCCATTCACCAAGTATTATTGGAAAGTGAATGTATGGGATCAGGATGGAATCCAATCTTCTTCGGATATCAATTGTTTTGAAACCGGAATGATGGGGATGGAGAACTGGCAGGGCGCCTGGATTGGGGATAACAGGGATATTAATTATCAACCTGCACCTTATTTCCGGAAAGTGTTTGATGCAAAGAAGAGTGTCCGGTCAGCAAGGGCATACATTGCCGTGGCAGGTTTGTATGAACTGTACATCAATGGCGAGAAAATAGGAAATCATAGACTGGACCCGCTATATACCCGGTTCGACAGACGTAATTTCTACGTAACTTATGACGTTACCCCTCAAATACAGAAGGGACGGAATGCGATTGGTGTATTGCTGGGTAATGGATGGTATAATCATCAGTCGATGGCTGTGTGGGATTTCCACCGTGCACCGTGGCGCAACCGCCCTGCTTTCTGTATGGATGTGCGGATTACGTATGAAGACGGTTCCGTTGAAGTGGTTTCTACAGAGCGCGACTGGAAAACTTCATCGGGGGCATTAGTCTTCAATAGTATTTATACAGCCGAACATTACGACGCCCGCCTGGAGCAAAAAGGTTGGAACACAGCGGACTTTGATGATTCCCAATGGAGTGGGGTAGGATATAGGGCTGTTCCTTCACTAAATGTAGTGTCTCAACAAGTGCAGCCGATCCGTGCGGTAGAAACAATTCCTGTAAAGACATGGAAAAAGCTCAATGACACAACGTATGTATTTGATTTTGCCCGTAATATGGCAGGTGTCACCCGCATCAAAGTATCCGGAGAAGAAGGAACTGTCGTGAGGTTGAAACATGGCGAGCGGTTGTATGACAACGGACGAGTGAATACGTCAAATATTGATGTGTATCACCGCCCGGTAGACAACTCCGATCCTTTCCAAACGGATATGCTGGTTTTGAGCGGGAAAGGAGAGGATGAGTTTATGGCACGATTCAATTATAAAGGTTTCAGATACGTGGAAGTAACAAGCAATAACCCCATTGTACTGAATGAAAATAGTCTGACTGCCTACTTTGTGCATAGTGATGTTCCGCAGAAAGGGACGATTCATACTTCGAATGCACTTATCAACCGTCTTTGGTGGGCTACGAATAATGCCTATTTATCCAACTTAATGGGTTATCCTACCGACTGTCCCCAGCGTGAGAAAAACGGATGGACGGGCGACGGTCACTTTGCTATTGAAACGGCATTGTACAATTATGACGGTATCACTGTCTACGAGAAATGGCTTGCCGACCACAGAGACGAGCAACAGCCCAATGGCGTATTACCTGACATTATCCCTACAGGAGGCTGGGGATATGGCACGGATAATGGGCTGGACTGGACGAGTACCATCGCCATCATTCCATGGAATATTTATATGTTTTACGGTGATAGTAAACTATTGGCGGACTGTTATGAGAACATCAAACGGTATGTAGACTATGTGGATCGTACTAGTCCAACCGGATTAACCTCGTGGGGAAGAGGAGACTGGGTGCCTGTTAAATCCCATTCTTCCAAGGAACTGACTTCTTCTGTCTATTTCTACGTGGATACCAAGATACTTGCCAATGCCGCAAAGATGTTTAATAAAACGGAAGATTACGAGTATTATTCTGCCCTTGCCGACAAGATAAAGAATGCGATTAATGATAAATTCTTGAATAGAGAAACGGGTATTTATGGTAGCGGAGTCCAGACAGAACAGAGCGTTCCCTTGCAATGGGGGATTGTTCCCGAAGAACTGAAGAGGAAAGTGGCCAGGAATCTTGCAAAACAGGTAGAGGCAGCCGGTTTTCATTTGGATGTAGGTGTGTTGGGAGCAAAAGCTATATTGAATGCGTTGAGTGAGAACGGTGAAGCCGAAACGGCTTATAAATTAGCCGTACAAGATACTTATCCATCATGGGGCTGTTGGATTGCCAATGGTGCTAACACCTTGCTGGAGAACTGGGATTTGAATGCAACGCGCGACATTTCAGACAATCATATGATGTTTGGTGAAATTGGCGGGGGGGTTTTTAAAGGATTGGGCGGAATCTTCCCTGACCCCGAAAATCCCGGATTCAAACATATCCTCCTTCGCCCTAATTTCCCCAGTGGACTAAATCAGTTCGAAGCCAGACATCAATCGCCTTATGGTGAAATCTGTTCAAAATGGGAACGCAAAAAGAACCGTATTGACTATCAGGTAACT
>OLOD01001773.1_pt1 | contig 12566 bp, 9 predicted proteins | sample 1671921 | NCBI WGS metagenome assembly OLOD01 (sample SAMEA3136626, study PRJEB25190) | human gut metagenome | biome: human gut; feature: human-associated habitat; material: faeces | place: Austria | collected 2013
AAAGGCAGCGATACTCAGTGGAAAAACTGTCTGGCAGACCAGAGAAATTGACAGGCTTTCCATCCCGTCCATCTTTCTTTCAGATGGACCGCATGGAATCAGAAAACAGGCAGGAGCAGGAGACCATCTGGGATTGAATGCATCCTTGAATGCAACTTGTTTTCCCACAGCAGCGACGATAGCAAACAGCTGGAATCAGGATCTGGGGGAAGAGATTGGACAGGCTCTTGGAGAGGAAGCAGCAAGTATGGATGTAAATATCCTGCTTGGTCCGGGATTAAATATTAAAAGAAGCCCATTATGTGGAAGAAATTTTGAATATTTTTCAGAAGATCCATATCTTTCCGGGAAGATGGCAGCGTCATATATTCGTGGAATACAGAGTAAAGGCGTTTATGCCTGCCCGAAGCATCTGGCGGTTAACAGTCAGGAACTTCGGAGAATGGCAATGGACGCAGTTGTTGACGAACGGACATTAAGAGAAATTTATCTGACCGGTTTTGAGATAGCTGTTAAAGAAGGACACGCAAAAGCAATCATGAGCAGTTACAACCAGATTAATGGGATTTATGCTAATGAGGACAAACATCTTTTGACAGATATCCTGCGCAAAGAATGGGGATTTGATGGAATTGTAGTAACAGACTGGGGCGGAAGCAATGACCATGTGAAAGGTGTTGCTGCCGGCTCAAATCTGGAGATGCCGTCCTGTGGGTACGATTCTGCAAGAGAAGTGATTGCTGCTGTCCGAAATGGAACGCTGAAGGAAGCGGATTTGGATGAAAGAGTTGGAGAACTGGTGGATGCAGTGATGGAACTGACATCAGGGAAGAAGCTTTCAGATAAAAACTTTGACAGAAATGCACATCATCAACTGGCAAGGAAAGCAGCAGCAGAAAGCATGATTCTTCTGAAAAATGAAAAACAGATTCTTCCGCTGGATACAAAAAAATCCATCGCTGTTATTGGAGATTTTGTTTTTTCACCCAGATATCAGGGGGCAGGGTCTTCTATGGTCAATCCAACAAAAGTAGAAGATATGTCATCGATTTTGCAACAATATGATCTGAATATTCTGGGGATGACAAGAGGCTATCAGAGAAATGGAGATGTAGATGAGAATGATAGAAAGTTTGCATTAAATTTGGCCATGAACGCAGATATTGTGATTTTCTGCTTTGGTCTTGATGAGATCAGTGAATCAGAAGGACTGGATAGAACCCATATGCGTATTCCGCAGAATCAGATAGATCTTCTGCAGGATATCAGTAAAGTGAATGAAAATATTATTGGAATACTGAGTGCAGGATCTGCGATAGAAATGCCATGGCACACCTGCTGCAAAGCGATTTTGCATGGCTATCTGAATGGACAGGCAGGCGCTTCTGCAACATTGGATATTCTGACCGGAAAAGTGAATCCATCAGGAAGACTGGCAGAAACATATCCCATATCTTATGAACAGACACCGGCATTCCGATATTATCCAAGTAATGAGAAAACATCGGAATACCGAGAGAGTGTTTATGTGGGATATCGCTATTATGATACTTCAAAAGTCCGGGTGCAATATCCATTTGGCTTTGGACTTTCCTATACGGAATTTACATATTCTGATCTTATCATAGAAGAGGATGGAATCAAAGTTTCGGTTACCAATACAGGTGACAGAGACGGAGCTGAGGTTGTTCAGATGTATGTAGGACTTCCTAATGCAATCGTGTTCCGACCGGAAAAAGAACTGAAAGGTTTTGCAAAAGTTTATCTAAAGGCAGGAGAAAGCAGACAGCTCAGGATTCCGTTTGATGATAAGACATTCCGTTATTGGAATATAAAAACGGGACAGTGGGAAATAGAAACAGGAACTTATCAGATTATGGTAGGAGCCAGTGTTGCAGATATTCGTTTAACAGGTATGACTGAGAGAACAGGAAATAGTAAAGGGTATCCGTATAATCCGGCAAAAATGCCTTACTATTATACAGGAATCGTGCAGAAAATATCAGATGAGGAATTTCGTGAACTTCTTGGCCATGAGATACCGAACGGAAGATGGAGTGGAAATCTGGAAATCAATGATGCAATCTGTCAGATGTATTATGCAAAAAGCCGACTTGCAAGACTGATATATAGATGTCTCACAAAAATGAAAAAGAAGAGTGAGGCACAGGGAAAGCCGGATCTGAATATTCTTTTTATTTATAATATGCCGTTTCGGGGGATTGCCAAGATGACCGGTGGGGCAGTCAGTATGGAAATGGTATATGGAATTGTCGATGCTGTGAATGGCCACTTTATGCTTGGAGTAAAAAAAGTAGTTGGCGGATATTTCAGAAACAGAAGAAATAATAAGAAATATGAAAAATTATTAAAAGGAGCCGGAGGGAAGTGCAGATGAATCATATAAAAAATATATGGAAATGTTTTGAAGAGAAACATGCTACTTTTGCAAAATGGCTTTATCAGATATTCTATTTTGTTATATTCAGTCTGGGCGTGACAGTATTCCAGTATCTTGTATTTACATTTTTACCAGGAATTTTGGGAATTGGTCTGGCTGGTACAGAATTTATGTGGCCAAAGGTTTCCATGAATCTGTTTGGAGTAAAATTTACATGGAGCTTGCTGGGGTATAATGTATTGCGTGATGCAACGGGGAATATACTGATCGGTGGTGGACTTGGCTATTTTATCAGTTATGAATTAGGGTCATTTCTTGCACAGTGTATCAATTTTCCACTTCAGAGAAATATTACTTTCAAAAGCCATGGAAATCCTGTATATCAGGCAATCTGGTATTTTATTGCATGGGTGGTAATTTCACTGATTTGTAATGGATTTAATAATCTGTGGATGCCAGTTGCATCTGCATATGTGGCACCGGCAGTCTATAACATGCTTGTGACAATTATCACAGGTGGAGTTTCCATGGTGATTTTTTTCTTTGTGTTTAAAATTATTTTCCCGGAGGGGAAGGCTGAATCTTTCTGATAAACTGCGGAGCAGTTATTCGGTTATGAGCAAGTAGCAAAGCGGATTGTGAATATCCGCTTGACTAAGGCATTTACCTGAAATAGGTGAGTGCTTTTTTGTTTTCAAGTATTCTATAAGAGGCTGTATTTATGCCCTTCATCTTTTGAATATGTGTAAGGACATTTTTGAGCCGGCATAAAAATGATTTTTACAATAATTAGAAATAGAAATGAGGCGAGAGAAGAATTTGAAAAATTCATTTCGAAAAGTGTGGAAATATTAGCAGGAGATGAGATGAAAATGAATATTCACAAAGATAAGATGCTATGGTATAATACAAAGTACTGTATTAGGACTTCTGATGAGAGAAGCTGAAATATGGGAAAAGATTTAAAAGGCAAAGAGCTTGGATTGTGAATATCCACTTGATTGTCATTTGATATGTTGGTCAATCAAAGATTTAGCTATTGGACTGGGATAAAATCAAAGGATTTATAGGAGGAAATATAAAAAATGAAATTAGGAATCGTCGGATTACCCAATGTTGGAAAAAGTACATTATTTAATTCATTGACAAAGGCAGGCGCAGAATCTGCAAATTATCCGTTCTGTACCATTGACCCTAATGTAGGTGTTGTTACAGTGCCGGATGAGAGACTGAAGCTTCTCGGAGACTTTTATCATTCTAAGAAAGTGACACCTGCTGTAATTGAATTCGTAGATATTGCAGGACTTGTAAAGGGAGCATCCAAAGGAGAAGGCCTTGGAAACCAGTTCCTTGCAAATATCCGTGAGGTAGATGCAATCGTTCATGTAGTCCGCTGCTTTGAAGATTCCAATGTTATCCATGTAGATGGAAGTATTGATCCTATCCGTGATATTGAAACTATTAATCTGGAGCTGATCTTCTCAGACCTTGAGATCCTTGAGAGAAGAATTGCAAAAGTTACAAAAACAGCACGCATGGACAAAGAGGCTGCCAAGGAGCTTGATTTCCTTCAGAAGGTAAAAACACATCTGGAAGATGGCAAGATGGCAATCACTATGGAAATGGAAAATGAAGATGAAGAAGCCTGGATGTCTACTTATAATCTGCTTACCTGGAAGCCTGTGATCTATGCAGCAAACGTAGCAGAAGGAGATCTGGCTGATGACGGTGAAAGTAACAGCCATGTACAGGCAGTGCGCAAATATGCGGCAGAGCAGAACAGTGAGATTTTCGTTATCTGTGCAGAAATCGAAGAAGAGATCTCTGAACTGGATGATGATGAGAAGAAAATGTTCCTGGAGGATCTGGGACTGACAGAATCAGGACTTGAGAAACTTGTAAAAGCAAGCTATCATCTCCTTGGACTGATGAGTTTCCTTACTTCAGGTGAGGATGAGACAAGAGCATGGACAATTAAAATCGGAACAAAGGCTCCGCAGGCAGCAGGTAAGATCCATACAGATTTTGAGCGAGGATTTATTAAAGCTGAGGTTGTAAATTATCAGGATCTTCTGGACTGTGGTTCCTATGCAGGTGCCAGAGAGAAAGGTCTTGTAAGAATGGAAGGTAAAGAATACGTTGTACAGGATGGAGATGTGATCTTATTCCGATTCAATGTATGATGAACAGGTGATTTATGGAAATGTCGATACGTTTTCCGGGACTTGGCCTGGTCTTTGATTATGTGCCACGCTCATTTCAGATATTTGGAATGGAATTTACCATATATGGAGTACTGATTGCTGTGGGTGCTCTTCTTGGAATGGGACTTGTGACACTTGAAGCGAAACGAAATGGGGAAGATCAGAACAGGTATCTCGATATGATGCTTATCTCCCTGCTGGTTTCAGTGGCAGGTTCCAGATTATTTTATGTGGCTTTTTCATGGGGATTTTATAAAGAAAATCTGAATGCCATACTGGACTTTCGAAATGGTGGTTACGCTTTATATGGTGGTCTGCTCTTTGGATTTCTTGCGGCAGCGGTATTTTGCAGGATTACCAAAACGTCATTCTGGCAGAGTGCCGATATTGCGTGTCCCGGAATACTTCTGGGACAGGCTATAGGGCGCTGGGGTAACTTTTTTAACAGAGAGTCTTTCGGAGAATATACAGATCTGCCATGGGCAATGCAGATACCGGTTTCAGCTGTGCGGTCAGGAGAAGTTTCGAGAGCAATGAGAGATAATCTGCTGACCATAAATGGGATTTCATATATTCAGGTTCAGCCGATTTTTCTTTATGAAAGTCTGTGGTGTCTGCTGTTATTTCTGCTGTTGATGGCCATGCGCCGAAAAAAGAAATATGAAGGCGAATTGTTTATGATCTATCTGGCAGGTTATGGTCTGGGAAGGTTTTTCTTTGAATGGTTCAGAACAGATAAGCTTTATATTCCGGGGACAAAAGTGGGGATTTCGCTGGTAATTTCCGCTATATTATTTGCTGTTTTTATGCCTGTAGTGATCATACGCAGAGTGATGGCACAGAAAAGAGATACTATACGCCGGCAGAGGAAAAAAAGATTTCTGGATGAGTCAGTGAAAGAAAAACAGATGTTTCCTGAGACTTCTGAAATGAAACCGGAACCGGAAATCCGGCCGGAGATGGATGAACAGGTAAAGCCAGATGTGGGAACTTCTCCCACAAATTCAAAAGAAGAACAGTAAAAAAACATATATCTGAAAGATAAGTGGGTTGAAAGTGGAAATTCAACCCACTTTTTGTGTATAAAAGCCCATTTTTCTCGTAAAAATAAGGTTGTTTCATAAATGTTAACAGAGTTCTAAATTTTAAAAATCTTTTTCTCCCCCTTGTTTTTTCAGCCTAAATAGTTTAGAATAAGCACATAAGTGGTAGAAAGTGGTGAATAGTGGTGGTGAGTGGGGAATAACGGCAGAGTCCATTACCACCTGAGAAATCTGAAGGGGAGATTCAGATTTTGCGAGAGTAGGTGAGTAACATGTTCATGGGAGAGTATAACCACACGATCGACGCGAAGGGGCGTCTGATCATTCCTTCTAAATTCAGGGAGCTCTTAGGGGAAGAGTTTGTTCTGACAAGAGGGCTTGATGGCTGTCTTTACATTTATCCGATGGATGAATGGGAATCCTTTGAAATGAAGCTCAGATCTTTACCACTTACAAATAAAAATGCCAGAACTTTTTCACGATTCTTTGTAGCTGGAGCAACTACATGTGAACTGGACAGGCAGGGACGAATCCTTGTACCGCAGACACTGCGCGAATTTGCCGGTCTGGAGAAAGATGTGGTTCTGACAGGTAATCTGAACAGAATTGAAGTTTGGAGCAAAGAAAAATGGAATGAGATCTGTGATTATGATGACATGGACAGCATTGCAGAGAGCATGCAGGACATGGGAATCACAATCTGACAGGTCTCGTTTGAAGTATCTTGCAAAGTAAATCCAGACAGGAGACGGAGATGGAATTTAAACACAAATCTGTATTACTGGAAGAGACCATTGAAGGTTTGAATATCAAACCGGACGGAATCTACGTGGATGGTACTTTAGGAGGTGCAGGGCATGCCGGTGAGGTATGCAGGAAACTTTCTGCCAAGGGGAGATTTATTGGCATAGATCAAGACCAGGATGCGATAATTGCTGCGAGTGAGAGGTTAGCCCCCTATAAACAGGCGACGATCATTCGCAGCAATTATTGTTACATGGTACAGGAACTGGCAGCAAGAGGCATCTATAAAGTCGACGGGATTCTCCTTGATCTTGGAGTATCTTCCTATCAGCTTGACAATGAAGAACGCGGTTTTACCTACAGGGTAGATGCACCGCTCGATATGCGCATGGATCAGCGCCAGACGCAGACAGCCGGCGATATTGTCAATGGCTATGAAGAAAAAGAATTATACCGTATTATTCGTGATTACGGTGAAGATAAATTTGCAAAAAATATTGCAAAACATATTGTTGCCGCCAGACAGGTGAAACCGATCACAACCACCGGAGAACTGACAGAAATCATCAGAGAATCCATTCCCATGAAGATGCAGGTGAAGTCAGGACATCCGGCCAAGAGAACTTTTCAGGCAATCCGTATTGAGCTTAACAGAGAGCTCGATGTGCTGCGGGATTCTCTGGATGGAATGATCGATATCCTTGATGATGGCGGAAGACTTTGCATTATCACGTTTCATTCTCTGGAGGACAGAATTGTAAAGACGATTTTCAGAAAAAATGAGAATCCGTGTACCTGCCCTTCAGATTTTCCTGTATGCGTATGCGGGAAGAAATCTAAAGGAAAAGTGATCACAAGAAAGCCGATTCTTCCGGGGGAGACAGAGATGGAAGAGAATCCGCGTTCCAAAAGTGCAAAGCTTCGGATTTTTGAGAGAGTATTATAATTAGAGAGGCATGAAATGGCGAGAACGACCAGGAGTGAAACAGCAAGAAGAAGCAGAACCAGTGCCAGAACAAACAGAGGAATGTATGTTGACGGAAATACGGTCAGACGTCTTGCAGAAGTTCCGGAGAGAAAGAGGCAGCCGGGAAGACAGAATCCGGGAAGGCAGCAGATCAATCGAAACCGAAGAGTGCAGGCGAGTCCTGCGCAGGTACCAAGGCAGAAACATCAGTTGAGTAAAGAAGCACAGAAGAACAGGCAGAAGGCGACTGCAATGAACTGGGGATTTGTAGCGTTTCTGGCAGTTGTATGTGTGGCGATATTATTCTGCTCTGTGAAATATCTTCGTTACAAATCAGAGATTACCGCAAAGATGAGTACAGTTGCATCTCTTGAGGAGGAACTGGCAGATTTAAAAGAAGACAATGATGCATATTACAGCCAGGTGACATCAAATGTGGATCTGAATAAGATCAAGCAGATCGCATTGGGGAGACTGGAAATGAAATATCCGTCAGATGATCAGACAGTAACCTATTCTACATCGGGTAACAGCTATGTAAGACAGTATCAGGATATACCAGATTCAAAGTAGGTGATTAATTGAGCAATACGGGAAGAAAGAGTCGAAGAAGACCACAGAGAAAAATAAATCAAAACATGAAAGAAAAGCTGCTGATATTGTTTGGAATTGTGTTACTGCTTCTGGTAATATTAGTGCTGAGAATTACTTATATTAATGCTACCAGTGGAAGCAAATACAAAAAACAGGTGTTAAGTCAGGCACAGCAGAAATATGAGAGCCAGGTACTGCCGGCAAAGAGAGGCGATATTTATGACAAGAACGGAAATATACTGGCTACCAGCAATAAAGTTTATAATGTGATCCTGGACTGTAAAACTGTAAATTCAGATGAGGACTATGTAGAGCCAACAATACGTGCCTTAAATGAGGTGCTGGGGATTGATGAAGAAACAGTGCGTTCTCTTTTGGCCGATTCAAGAACCAGCCAGAGTCAGTATCAGGTACTGACAAAACAGCTGTCTATGGACAAAAAGAAAGAATTTGAAAAATATAAGGCAGAGGATGAAGATTCCGGTCTTACTAAAGCACAGGCAAAGGAACGGGCAAATATCAAAGGCGTCTGGTTTGAAGAGGATTATCTGAGAAGTTACCCGTTTAATGAAACAGCATGCGATACAATTGGTTTTGCACTGGACAGAGATGTGGCAGATATCGGACTGGAAGGGTACTATAACAGCACACTGACAGGCGTAGACGGAAGACAGTATGGGTATATCAATGATGATTCAGATGTGGAGCAGACCATTATTGCTGCGGTGAATGGAAAAAGCATTCAGACCAGCATTGACATCGGTGCACAGCAGATTGTTGAGAAATATGTTAATGGATTTAAAGAGGCAATGGGGGCCAAGAATATAGGTGTCATTGTTGAAAATCCGTCCACCGGTGAGATTATTGCCATGGATGGTGGTGACCGTTATGATCTGAATAATCCGAGAGATCTTTCCGCTGTATATACAGAAGATGAAATCAAAGCGATGAATGATGTGGAAACAGTGGAGGCTCTGAATGGTATGTGGAGTAATTTCTGCGTCACAGATGCCTATGAGCCGGGATCTGTTGTAAAGCCGATCGTCATGGCTTCTGCATTGGAAAAGGGTGCGATACAGGAAACAGATACATTTATATGCGATGGATCGCAGACTTTTGGAGATACTATGATCAAGTGTGCGGTTTATCCGAGCGCACATGGCACAGAGACACTGGGAGAGGTAATTGCAAACTCCTGTAATGATGCAATGATGCAGATTGGTGCCAAGATGGGAGCTACTCAGTTTATCAAAGCACAGAGTCTGTTTAATTTCGGAACAAGGACAGGGATTGACCTGCCGAATGAAGGCGCAGGTATTATCCATACTAAGGACAGTATGGGGGAAACAGAACTTGCATGTTCTGCTTTTGGACAGGGTTTTACCTGTACCATGATCCAGGAAATCAATGCGATGAGTTCCGTTATCAATGGCGGATATTATTATCAGCCGCATCTTGTGACAAAGGTTCTTGACAGTAATGGCGGAACTATAAAAACAATCTCGCCGATACTTCTGAAGCAGACGATTTCCTCCAGGATTTCCAGTGATATCAGAAGCTATATGGCATTGAGTGTACAGCAGGGTACCAGCCGTCATTCCAAAGTGCAGGGTTACAGTTCAGGCGGTAAAACAGGTACAGCGGAGAAATACCCGCGAGGAAACGGAAAATATCTGGTTTCTTTTATTGGATTTGCTCCTGTAGATGACCCGGCTGTGGTAATTTATGTAGTTGTAGATGAACCGAATGTAGAGGATCAGGCAAACAGTACTTATCCGCAGTATATTGCACAGGGAATCCTTTCGGAGCTTCTTCCGTATCTGAATGTAGTGCCGGATGAATCTGAAGATGGAACAGTGCCGGAGACAGAATTGTGGGAAGGGTTTAAGGGACATTTAAAGAGTACTTCCATATCGGACAGCGAACTTGACAGTGACGGTAATCTGGTGGATGCAGATGGCAATCTGATAGACTGGGATGGAAACCGGATTGATGAAAACGGATATCTGCTGGATGCCAATGGAGATCACATATTGGATGAGGAAGGCAATTATAAGATGTCTACAAATCTTGTCAGTGCTTCGGGAAGTACGGATGCAGATTCTTCAGGAGATGCAGTATCCAATCCTGATGCACCTGCACCTCTGGAGGATGATGAAGCTGAGACGACTGAGGATAATGACGAAGAGACAGACGGTATTACCAATGAAGAAGCAGGCCTGGAATAAAAACGTATAGTTATAGCTCCGCAGAGAATGGTCATATATTGTTATGACAATCTCTGCGGAGTTTTTTTATGAAAAAAAATATGACATTTCACAAGAGAAAAATATGGGTGGTATTACTCTGCTGTATTTTAATGATGACAGGCCTTATCGGAAGACTGATATATCTTATGTGTTTCAGATCAGACTATTATTATAAGAAAGCAAAAGAACTTCACGAAAGAGAGAGAGAGATCAAAGCGGCCAGAGGGGAGATTCTGGATGCAAGGGGAAAAGTTCTGGCATCAAACAGGACGGTATGTACAATCTCTGTGATCCACAGTCAGATTAAAGAACCTGAAAAAGTAATCGCCCTGCTGTCTGAAAAACTGAAAATAGATGAGGCAGAAGTGAGAAAAAGAGTGGAGAAAATCTCTTCCATAGAAATAGTAAAGACAAATGTGGAAAAAAGTACAGGTGATGAGATAAGAGAGTGCAGTCTGGCAGGGGTGAAAGTTGATGAGGATTATAAGCGTTACTATCCATGTGGAAGTTTGGCTTCAAAAGTCATTGGCTTTACGGGAGGTGATAATCAGGGAATTATCGGTCTGGAAGTGAAATATGAAGAAATCCTGAGGGGACAGCCGGGTAAAATCCTGACAACAACAGATGCCAGGGGTGTGGAAATTGATAAATTGGGTGAGACAAGGGAAAAACCGATAGAGGGGAAAAGTCTGATGATCAGCCTTGATGTAAATATTCAGGAATTTGCGCAGCAGTCAGCTTTGAAAGTAATGGAGGAAAAGCAGGCAGAACGTGTATCTATCCTGCTGATGAATCCACAGAACGGCGAAATATATGCATGTGTCAATGTGCCGGAATTTGACCTGAATGATCCTTTTACCCTGACAGATGATCTGAATATGCAGTTAAATGAATCCGGGATAACAATACCGTCGGAAGATCACAATGAACAAAGTGAACTGGCAGTGCAGACAGCATCAGGAAAAACAAATACAGAAAGAAAGCAGGAATTACTGAATCAGATGTGGAGAAATCCCTGCCTGAATGATACTTATGAACCGGGCTCCACATTTAAAATCATCACCATGGCAGCCGGACTGGAGGCTGGTGTTGTTTCACCTGGGGACCGTTTTTATTGTCCCGGATATAAAGTGGTGGAGGATCGCAGAATCCACTGTGCAAAAAGAACAGGACATGGATCCCAGAATTTTGTGGAAGGTGCACAGAATTCCTGTAACCCTGTGTTTATAGAGGTGGGGCTTCGCCTTGGGGTAGAACGTTATTATAAGTATTTCAGACAGTTTGGACTTCTGGATAAAACCGGGACAGATCTTCCGGGAGAGGCAGGAACTATTATGCATCAGAAGAAAAATATGGGAGAAGTGGAACTGGCAACGGTTTCTTTTGGACAGTCTTTTCAGATTACGCCTGTTCAGCTGGCTGCAACAGTAAGTTCACTTATAAACGGAGGCAGACGGGTGACACCGCATTTTGGAGTCGCAGTGTTAAATCCTGACAGAACAGAGGGTGAGAAACTGATTTTTCCGGTAAAGGAAGGAATTGTCTCTGATGAGACTTCGAAGGAAATAAGAGAAATCCTGGAAACAGTAGTATCTCAGGGCTCCGGAAAAAATGCAAAAATTGAAGGATATGCCATCGGTGGGAAAACTGCCACTTCTCAGACACTGCCAAGAAGTGCAAATCGTTATATTTCCTCTTTTTTGGGATTTGCACCTGCAGAAGATCCGCAGATACTGGGACTGTGTATTATTCATGATCCGAAAGGAATCTATTATGGAGGGACAGTAGCTGCACCTGTGATTCGTGGTATTTTTGAGAATATCCTGCCATATCTTGGAATTGAAAAAAGTGATGTTTCTGATTTTTCTGCAGAAGGCAATTAGGGAAATTCCGCAGGCAGGGTTGATAAATAAGCAAAAAAGCCTTATACTAAAAGAAATCTGAAAGTAAAAAACTTTCAGGAAAAAACAAAAGAATGAACGAGGTGTAAGATGGAATTTCAAGTTGTAATCCCTGTGCTGATTTCTTTTGCAATCAGCGTTGTATTAGGACCGGTCATCATTCCTTTTCTTCGGAGACTGAAGATGGGCCAGACAGAAAGAACAGAGGGCGTACAGTCCCATTTAAAGAAAGCAGGAACACCTACAATGGGTGGAGTGATCTTTCTGATTGCCACAGCGATAACTGCATTATTTTATGTAGGGGATTATCCGAAGATCATTCCGGTACTGTTCCTGACTCTTGGATTTGGAATTATCGGATTTCTGGATGATTATCTGAAGGTTGTGCTGAAACGCTCAGACGGACTGCTGCCATGGCAGAAATTTTTACTTCAGGTAGTTCTGACTGCAATTTTTGTATTTT
>OLOD01001780.1_pt1 | contig 12515 bp, 10 predicted proteins | sample 1671921 | NCBI WGS metagenome assembly OLOD01 (sample SAMEA3136626, study PRJEB25190) | human gut metagenome | biome: human gut; feature: human-associated habitat; material: faeces | place: Austria | collected 2013
TTTCATCTATGCAAATAGATAATCCTGAAAGAGGATTTTCTTATAAAAAAGAAGGACCATTAGATTTAAGATTAAATCCCAAAGCTGGAAGACCAGCTTCTGAAATCTTAAAAGAACTATCTAAAGAAGAACTTGAAAATATTTTAGTAGAAAATTCAGATGAACCTTATGCAGATATTCTAGCTAGAAATATTTATTCATTTATTCGTTCAGGAATGGAAGTAGAAACAACAGGTCAACTTTATAAAATTATTGATAAAACATTAAATTTTATAGAAGATAGAAATAGAAAAGATATTGTTAATAAAACAGCAGCTAGAGTTTTTCAAGCTTTAAGAATAGAAGTAAATCAAGAATTTGAAGTTTTATATGAATTTGTTGAAAAACTTCCTACTATCTTAAAACCAGGAGGAAAAGTAGCTATTTTAACTTTCCATTCAGGTGAAGATCGTATTGTTAAAAAGGCTTTTAAAGAAATGAAAAATAGTGGCGTTTATGAAGATGTATGTCGAAATGTAATTCGCCCTACTAAAGAAGAATGTCATCGAAATTCAAGAGCTAAATCAACAAAAATGCGTTGGGCAATTAAAGCTAAATAATAAAAGGAATAATGATTTTTGGTCATTATTCCTTTTTAATAAGCTCAAATATTTCTTGATAGAGAGGAAGAAGTTTTTTGTCTTTGTGCATGACAATATGATAAGTTCTTTGTATTTGAAAATCATTACTTTTTAAATAAGATACTTCATTTGCTTCTTTAACTAAAGAATAAGGAAGAATCGTAAAACCATCGTTTTGTTTAACAAGTTCAATTAAAGCATGTGGATTTGTACATTCAATAGTTGGCACAATACCTAAATCATGACTTATAAAATAACTATGAACAAGTTCATAAATAGAACTTCCTTTTTCACGTGAATAATAATCAAAATGCTCTAATTCTTTTAAATTTTTTGATTTTAATAAAGGATGCTTTTGATGAACAACAATAACAAGTTCATCTTGATAGAAAGCAATTTTTTTTAATTGATGAAGTGGTGTTGTTTCAATTAAAGCAAAATCAAGTTCATTTTTTAAAAGTAAATTTTCTATATATTCAAGATTATTAACAATAATATGAAAATGAATGGTTGGATATAGTTTCTTTAATTTCTTTAATAAATGAGGCAAAAAAACTTGTGCCATAGTAACACTACAACCAAAAGATATATTTTCTAAATGATCTTCATACATTTCATTCTCCATATTTTCAAGAGATGAAAGAATCTGTAAAGAATGATTATATAAAAGATGAGCTTTTTCTGTAGGATAAATTTGACGGTTCATACGATCAAATAAGGGTGTTTGATATTTTTTCTCTAATTCTTTAATAGCTAATGAAACAGAAGGTTGGCTAATGTGTAATTCTTTGGATGCTTTGGTAATACTTTGATTTTGATAAACACTCATAAAGATTTCTAGATGTCGAAATGTCATAATACCTCCTTATATAGGTAAATACCTATGTATAATATAATTATATAATATTTTACAGATGAATCAATGTGTATTAAGATGAAATAGGTGATAGAAATGAAGGAAAAAAGAAAATTATTAATGGAGTTGTTTACCTCAACACTTTATTTATCAGCATTTACTTTTGGTGGAGGTTATGTGATTGTTTCTTTATTAAAAGAAAGATTTGTGGATCAGCTCCATTATATTGATGAAAAAGAAATGTTGGATTTAGTAGCGATTGCACAAAGTGCTCCAGGAGCAATAGCTGTTAATGGAGCTATTGTTTTAGGATATAAAATGGCAGGCATTTTAGGGATTGTTGTTTGTGTGATAGGAACAATTATTCCTCCAATTGTGATCATTAGTGTGATAGCTTATTTTTATAAAATATTTATTACGAATAAAATTATAAGTGCGATGTTACTTGGAATGCGTGCAGGAATTGGAGCAATTATTGTAAGTGTTGTTTATGATATGGCTTTAAGTGTTATGGATGAACATCAGGGTAGAAATATTTTAATCATGATTGTCTCATTTGTTTTAAATTATTTCTTTAATATTAATATTATGTACATTATTTTAGGATGTATTTTACTTGCTATTATTGATTTAGTAATGAGGAGGGAAAAAGCATGATCTATTTACAATTATTTTGGGCCTTTTTTCAAATAGGTTTATTAAGCTTTGGTGGAGGATATGCAGCTTTACCACTTATTAGTCAACAAGTAATTTCTACATATCATTGGATCAGTCAAAATACATTTACAGATCTTATTACAATTTCTCAAATGACACCTGGCCCAATTGCAGTTAATTCTTCTACTTTCGTAGGACAATATGTTGCTCATTTACCAGGAGCATTGATTGCAACACTTGGATGTATTTTACCTTCATGTGTGATTGTTTCAATACTTGCTTATTTATATGTAAAATATAAAAATTTGGAAGTGATGAAAACAATCTTAGCTTATTTAAGACCAGCAGTTGTTTCGATGATTGCAATTAGTGGTATAAGTATTTTAATTTCTTCATTTTTTAAAGAATCTATTATTGGGATATCTTATTTAAGATATCATGCAATGATTGTTTTTGTTATTTGTTTAATATTGCTTAGAAAATATAAATTGAATCCTATTTTAGTCATGATTCTTGCAGGAATCAGTGAAGTGTTGATTCAAATGCTATAGGAGGAAAGAATATGTATATTTATTATCCAAGTTGTAATTTTGCTACAATGCATCTTCAAACAGCGAAAAAAGTAAAGGATTATTTTGAAAAACAAATGCCGATTGCAAAATGTTGTAGAATTGATAAAAGAGAATTTAAAAAGGATGATATTGGTTTATATGTTTGTCAAGCTTGTAGAAAACAAATAGAGAATCAAGTAAAGACCATGTCTGTTTGGGAATATTTTGATCAATTAGATAATTTTGATTTTCCTGATTATCATGGACAAAAAATGTATTTACAAGATTGTTTTCGTGATAGAAATCATCCTGAAGTACATCATGCTGTTAGAAGTCTTTTAAAGAAAATGAATATTGAAGTTATTGAAATAAAAAATAATAAAGAAAATTCTATTTTTTGTGGAACACTCCACTATGAAACAAAAGAATTAGACGATACACATTTATCACATTACCCTCAAGAAGTACAAGAAAAATATATGCGAGAATATGTGCAACAATTTGATAATAAGAAAATTATTTGTGTTTGTAATCGATGCTTAAAAGGAATTCTTTTAGGAAAAGGAAATGGTATTCATTTATTAGAATTATTATTTAATAAATAGATCTAATTAAAAACAGGCTTATTAAGGGAACCATATTCCCAAGCCTGCTTTTAGATGGAATTTTGATGAACATAATTTGTGATTTCACCAAGATTGATTTCTTTAAGCTTTTGTTTATATTGATTTTCAGCGGCATCTAAATGATTGATAATGATATCTTCGGTATGTTGTACATTTAATGCTGGATCAAAAACTTTATCTACTAAATGTGTTGTTTCAATAAATTTTTCTTTTCCTTCAATTGCTTCAAAAATATCTAAAAAAGAAATATCATTCATTTTTTTATTTAAAATAAAGCCACCTAATTTACTAGCCTTAGAAGTAATCAAACCAGCAACAACAAGCTGTCTTGTTACTTTTTTTAAATATGAATCAGAAACATCTAACATTTTACTTAATTCATGACTTTTAAGTGGTCCTTCGCTTGTGCCAATAAGTAATAAAATACAAATTGCTTGTTCAAAACTCTTTCTAATTCTCATTTGTAATCCCTTCCCTTTTTTTATTATACTTAATTTTTTATATTTTGTATGTAAGAATGTTGACTTTTGTATTGAAAAAATTATAATACTCTATAGATATTATATATCTATGGATGTAAAATGTCTATAGAAGATAGAAAGAAGGATATTTATGATTAAGCAAGAGTGGAAAAACATTTTAAAAAACCATTGGATTCAAATCGTTTTAGTCGCTCTTATCCTTATTCCTAGTATTTACACTGTTGTCTTCCTTGGATCTATGTGGGATCCATATGGTAACAGTGGAGATCTTCCTGTCGCTGTTGTTAATAAAGATAAGGCAGTTGAATACAACGATAAGAAATTAGATGTTGGTGGTCAACTAGTCGATAAATTAAAAGACAACGATTCGTTAGATTTTCATTTTGTAAGTGCTAAAAAAGCAAATAAGGGACTAAAAGATGGTGACTATTATATGGTCATTACGATTCCAAGTAATTTTTCAAAGAATGCAACAACTTTGTTGGATAAAAATCCTAAAAAGATGATTTTAAATTATACAACAAATCCTGGTACAAACTATGTTGCATCAAAGATGGATGATTCAGCAATCGCTAAAATTAAAGCTGAAGTTTCATCATCAGTTACTAAGACATATGCGGAAACAATCTTTACTTCAATTGGAACAATGTCAGATGGATTTGCTGAGGCAAGTGATGGTACTCAACAATTATCTGATGGAATGAATCAATTAGAAGATGGTAACAAAACAATTAGTGATAATTTAAAAGTATTAGCAAGCAGTTCTTTAACATTTAAAGATGGAACAAATACTTTAACAAATGGTTTAAAAGATTATACTGATGGGGTTGTTACAGTAAATGATGGAGTTTATCAATTAAAAACTGGTATGAACTCTTTAGGTAGTGCAACTCCTGCATTAGCTAATGGAATTAGTCAATTAAATAGTGGTGCACAATCACTTAATACTGGAATTAATCAATATACAAGTGGTGTAAGCCAAGCTTTAGATGGTGCAAATCAATTAGTTGCTAATAATGATGCTATTACTGCTGGAGCTACAGCATTATCTGAAGGATTAACAAGTGTTAATTCCTCAGTAAGTACAACTTTATCAAAAGGTAGTTCAGATTTAGCAAGTGGAAGTGCTCAATTAGTAACAGGTACTTCAGCATTAAATAAAGGTGTTCAAACATTAGCTGGTAAATTATCTAGTGCAGCTACAGCTGGACAATCTCTTATTAATGGTAATAAAGCTGTTAATGCTCAATTGACTGCTTTAATGCAACAAAGTTTTGGTACAACAGACTTTAGTAAATTAAGTACTGCTCAATTCCAAGCATTGATGCAAAATGTTGATGCAAGTACTTTACAAACATTATTAGCTACTTATCAACAATTAGCGAATGGTGGAGAACAATTAGCTAGTTCGCTTTCATCAACTGAATCTACTCAACAAATTCAAGCATTAGTAAGTGGTGCTAATCAAGTAGATCAAGGAGCACAACAATTAAATACTGGTGTGCAACAATTAAATGCAGGAATTAATGGTGTAAGTGATGCAAATGGTAATGTTCAACAAGCAGGTTTAAAACAATATGTTTCTCAACTTGCTAGTGGTGCTCAAAACTTAAATGCTGGTGTACAATCTTACATGGGTGGTGTTACTACTTTACAAAGTGGTTTAACAACAATTACTACAAATAATACCGCTTTAACAAGTGGAGCTTCTGCTTTAGCACAAGGAACTTCTTCATTAAATAGTAATGTTCCTTCATTGACTGAAGGTATTAGAGCTCTAACAAGTGGTATTGATAGATTATCTGCAGGTACTTCAACATTAGTAAGCAATAATTCAACATTAATGAATGGTGCTAACCAATTATCTTCTGGTGCTGGTCAAATTAGTGATGGTGCTAGTCAATTAGCAGCTGGTTCTGATACTTTAGGTGATGGTATTAAAAGTGCTGCAGATGGTGTTACAACTTTAAATGATGCCTTAAAATCTGGTGCAGAAGAAAGTAAGATAGATTCAACAGATAAAACAACTGATATGGTTGCTACACCTGTTGAAACAAGTCATAAAGAAATTTCAAAAGTTGAAAATAATGGTCATGCAATGGCTCCATATATGATGTCAGTTGGTTTATATGTAACATGCTTAGCCTTTGCTTTAATGTATCCAATTAGACATGGTATTAAAAAAGCTGAAAATGCTTTAAAATATTGGGCAAGTAAAGCAACTGTTATGTATACAGTTTCTACATTAGCTGCAATTGCAATGGTAACAGCTTTAAGACTTATCAATGGTTTTGAACCTGTTAATTTAGGTTTAACTTATTTACTTGCAATTCTTGTATCGGCGGCATTCATGTCACTTGTCATGTTGTTAAGTTTAACAACTGGATTTATTGGAGACTTCTTATTACTTGTATTTATGATTATTAACTTAGGTGGTTCTGCTGGTACATATCCATTAGATACAGGTCCAGCTATCTACAAAGCTATTCATAAATTTGTTCCATATACTTATAGTGTAGATGGATTCAGAAAAACAATTAGTATGACTGCTCCATCTCTTTCAGTTGAATTTGCAGTCTTTGCAGGAATCTTAATTGTATGTTCAATTTTAACAATTGTTTATTTCAAATATAAAAATAAAGAAGATAAACATGTTATTCCTCAAATGTTTGAAGAAGTAAATTCAACAAAAGCTGAATAGAAGTCAAGAGTCCTTAAAAGGACTCTTTTTTTATCTATGAAGTTCAAACTAAAAGTAAAAATAACTTTTGTGAATATTTTAACAAAATGTTAAAATAAAGGTAGGAGGTATGATTTATGGAAATTAAAAATGTTGTTGTTATTGGTGGAGGCGTTTTAGGAAGTCAAATTGCTTATCAAGCAGCTTATTGTGGTTTTGATGTAACGATTTGGCTTAGAAGTGAGGGAAGTATAGGAAGATGTCAGCCTAAATTAGATCATTTAAAAGAGGTTTATCATGATACAATTACTTTGATGGATAGTGATGAAGGAAAGACACCACAAAATTGGGCTATGGGTATTAGTGATTATGAAGATTTTGATAAAGATAAATGTTTAGAAAAAGCAAATCTTGCTTATGAAAATATCAAACTAGAATTAGATTTAAATAAAGCTGTTAGTGATGCAGATTTGATTATTGAATCTATGGCAGAAAATGTTGAACAAAAAATAGATATTTATAAAAAAATGGCGGATTTGTTACCTGAAAAAACAATTATTGTCACAAATTCATCTACATTATTACCATCTAAGTTTGCTAAATATACAAAACGACCAGATAAATATTTGTCGTTGCATTTTGCTAATAGTATTTGGAAAAATAATATGACAGAAGTCATGGCACAAAAACAAACAGATCAAAAATATTTTGATATAATTATGGAGTTTGCTAAAGAAATAAGAATGATACCATTACCTGTAAGAAAAGAAAAATCTGGTTATTTATTAAATTCGATGCTTGTTCCTTTATTATTTTCAGGAATGGATTTGTATGTTAATGGTATAAGTGATCCTGAAAGTATTGATAAAGCATGGACACTTGGTACAGGTGCTCCTAAAGGACCTTTCCAAATATTAGATACAGTAGGACTTACAACAGCATATAATATAGTTTCAATGTATTTGAAAGTTCCATCATTTTTAGCACCTTATAATTTTAAAGGTATGGCTAAGATGTTAAAGAAATATATTGATGAGGGAAAATTAGGAATGGCTTCTGGAGAAGGTTTCTATAAGTATTAGAAGAAGAATCAATGATTCTTCTTTTTTACTTTTTTCAAAATATGAAACGAGTAAATCTTGTATTTTGTAAGTGCTATAATACAGCTAGATAAACGGAGGTAGAGAAAATGAGTTTTCCAAAAGATTTTTTATGGGGTGGCGCTATTGCTGCTAATCAATATGAAGGTGCTTGGTTGGAAGATGGTAAACAACCAAACGTTACAGATGTACTTGTAGGAATTATGTCTAAAGATCCTGGTATTAAATGGGATGAAAATAAGAAAAAATATGAAATGTCATTAAATCCAGATAAAGTTTATTTATCACATGATGCTGTAGATGGATATCATCGTTATCGTGAAGATTTAAAATTAATGAAAGGTATGGGATTCAATAGTTTTAGAACTTCAATTGCTTGGGGAAGAATTTTTCCTAATGGAGATGAATTAGAACCAAATGAAGCAGGTCTTGCTTATTATGATGATATGTTTGCATGTATGAATGAATTAGGAATGGAACCTGTAATTACTTTATCACATTACGAAACACCATTACATTTAATTACTGAATATGGTGGATGGTCTAATCCTCAATTGATTGAATTTTGGTTACGTTATGTAAAAACTGTTTTTACTCGTTATAAAGGAAAAGTTAAATTCTGGCTTACATTTAATGAAGTCAATGCTTTATTTAGAATGCCACTTGTAGCTGGTGGGGTTTTAACAATTAAAGATCCTAAAGATCCAAGTGATCCAATTGGTTCAACTACAAAACAAGATCAATGGGATGCTTATCATAATATTTTAATTGCTAATGCTAAAACTGTACAATTAGGACATGAAATCAGTAAAGATTATCAAATTGGATGTATGATGACTGCTTCTTCAGTAGCTACTTATCCATATAACTGTGATCCTTTAAATGTTGTAGGTACATTAGATGCTCAAAGAATGAATATTTTCTTTATGGCTGATCCTTTCTGTTTAGGTATTGTCCCAACTTATTTAAAGAAAGTATGGAAAGAAGATCAAGTAACTGTAGAATTTAGTGATGAAGAATTACAATTAATTAAAGAAAATACAGTTGATTTCTTATCATTTAGTTATTATCGTTCTACAACATTTGATCGAGATGTGAATTTAAAAGTAGATACTGGTGGTCTTACTTGTAGAGATAATCCATATCTTAAAGATAAAGCACCTCAACCTTGGGGATGGGCTGTTGATCCAGTAGGATTACGTTATACTTTAAATGTTTTATATGATCGTTATCATTTACCATTATTAATTGTAGAAAATGGTGTTGGTTTAGATGAAAATATTGATGATAAAGGTGAAATTCATGATGATTTTAGAGTTCATTATATTGAAGAACATTTAAAAAATGTCAATGCAGCAATTGAAGATGGTGTTGATTGTCGTGGATATTTATATTGGGGACCAATTGATGTTGTTTCTGCTGGTACAGGAGAAATGAAAAAACGTTATGGTTTTGTTTATGTGGATCGTTTTAATGATGGTCATGGTACTTTAGAAAGAAAACTTAAAGATTCTTATTATCGTTATAAAGAAATTATTGAATCTAATGGTGAAGTTTTATTAGAAGATAAATAATATTAAAAGGTTGTAATGAATGAATAGCTTGACTATTTATAAAGATTACAACCTTTTTTTAAAACCACGGTGAATGATAAAAAATTTACATAATCTTGATAGTTTATGTCGAATTAAAAATTATAAAATAAAAAGGCAAAAAATTATTTGTAAACGAATGAAAAGAGTATAATGTAAGTAGATATGGAGGTAATATACTATGAGTGTTTATAAAGAAAATAGGGAATTATCGTGGTTGAAGTTTAATGATCGTGTGTTAATGCAAGCAAAAGATCCTCAAGTACCATTAGCTGAAAAATTGAGTTTTATTTCTATTTTTCAAACAAATTTAGATGAATTTTTTATGGTACGTATTGGTTCTATTTATGATCAGATGTTATTTTATCCTGATTCAAAAGATAATAAGACATTAATGACTGGTGAAGAACAATTAAAAGCTTGTTTAAAAAGAGCAGCATTTTTAAACAAAAAGAAAGATCGAATATATTTTCAAGTAATGGAGGAATTAAAACAATACCATTGGTCAATTATAAAATATAAAGATATTACAAATAAAGAAGACAGACATTATTTTGAAGAATATTTTGAAAGAGAATTATTGCCTTTGATATCACCACAAGTTATTTCTAAAAGACAACCTTTTCCATTTCTTAATAATAGAGAAGAATATGTTGTCGTACGTCTAGAATCCAAAAAAGGAAAACGTAAAATGGGAATTGTTTCTTGTGCAAATGCTATGGATGAAAGATTAGTAGAACTTCCTAGTCAACCAGGTCAGTTTATTTTAGTGGAAGATCTTATTTTACATTTTGTATCACGTATTTTTTCTAAATATACTGTAAAAAGTAAAGCTCTTATTAGAGTAACAAGAAGTGCTGATATTGATGAAGATGATCATTCATTGGATGGTCATGATGATTATCGTGAAATGATGGAAACTTTGATTAAACAAAGAAGAAGATTATCTCCAATGAGATTAGAGATGTCTCCAGGATTAGAAGAATTAGAAGTATTAATGTTAATGAATTTCTTAAATTTAAAGAAAAATCAAGTTTTTGTAAGTAATTCACCATTAGATTTTGGTTTTGTAGGTGAATTAAGAGATCATTTGAAATATATACAACCTCAATTATTTTATAAGAGATTAGAATCTCGTAATAATGCCATGGTTGAAAATAAAGTACCAATGATTAAACAAATCTTAAAAAGAGATATTTTATTAACATATCCCTTTGAATCCATGTCACCATTTTTAAGATTACTAGATGAAGCAAGTCATGATGCAAATGTTGTAAGTATTAAAATGACGTTATATCGTGTTGCTAAAAATTCTAAAATTGTAAAATCTTTAATTAAAGCAGCTGAAAATGGTAAAGAGGTTGTTGTTTTAGTTGAATTACGTGCACGTTTTGATGAAGAAAATAATATTGGTTGGTCAAAACGTTTAGAAGAAGCAGGATGTCGTGTTATTTATGGATTAGATGGACTTAAAGTACATTCTAAATTATGTTTGATTACTTATAAAAATAGTGGAGATATTAATTATATTAGTCAAATTGGAACAGGAAATTATAATGAAAAGACATCAAAATTATATACAGATTTATCTTTAATGACATCTAAGTATGAAATAGGTGAAGAAATCAATGGTGTCTTTAATCATTTATGTTTAGGAGAAACAGAAAATCATACAGATTTATTAATGGTTGCACCTCATTGTATGTTATCTCATATTTTTACTTATATAGATGAACAAATTGCTTTAGCTAAAGAAGGAAAAGAAGCTTATATAGGCTTTAAATGTAATGCAGTAACAAGTAAAAAAATGATTGATAAATTAGTAGAAGCTTCTCAAGCAGGTGTTAAAATTGATTTAATTGTACGAGGTATCTGTTGTATTATTCCAGGTGTAGAAGGGTATACTGAAAATATTAGGGTAATTTCTATTGTAGGAAGATATCTTGAACATTCAAGAATTTATATATTTGGAAAAACAAATCCTCAAGTTTATATTTCTTCAGCGGATTTAATGACTAGAAACTTGGAAAGAAGAGTTGAGGTGGCAGCGCCTGTTTTAGATAGTAAATTGAAACATAAATTACTTATGATGTTTGAATGTATGCTAAATGATAATGTTAAAGCATCACGTTTAGAAAATAATGGTAAATACAAGAAGATAAAAAATAAAAAGGCATTAATGAATAGTCAAGAATACTTTTTTAAAAATGATGTTAAATAGGAGGTTTTTATGAAAATAGGAATTTTAACAAGTGGTGGAGATTGTCAAGCTTTAAATGCAACAATGGCTTCACTTGCAAAAACACTTTATCGTCAAGATAAAGATATTGAATTAATTGGTTTTTTTAAAGGTTATAGAGGATTAATGTATGGGGATTATAAAAAAATGTCACCTACTGATTTTGAGGATATTTTAAATGTTGGTGGGACAATTTTAAAAACTTCACGTTGTCCTTTTAAAAAAATGCGTGTTATTGAAGATGGCTTTGATAAAGTTGAAGCAATGAAAAAAACATATAAGAAATTAAAATTAGATGGATTAGTTGTTTTAGGAGGAAATGGTTCTTTAAAATCAGCAAATATGTTAAGTCAAGAAGGCTTGAATGTTATTGGTTTACCTAAGACGATTGATAATGATACGTGGGGAACAGATTATACTTTTGGATTTCAAAGTGCAGTAGATATTGCAACTCATTATTTAGATGAAATTCAAACAACAGCTAAAAGCCATGATCGTGTTTTTGTTGTAGAAATTATGGGACATCGTGTAGGTCATATTTGTTTAGCTGCTGGTATTGCAAGTCATGCAGATGTGATTTTATTACCAGAAATTCCTTATGATATTAAGGCAGTTGTAAAAAAGATTAAAGAAAATCAAAAGAATGGAAAAAATTATACGATTATTGCCTGTGCTGAAGGAGCTATTAGTGAGGCTGATAGTTTATTATCAAAGAAAAAATATAAAGCAAAAGTTGCTAGTAGAAATGGTATGTCTGTTGCTTATGAAATAGCAACAGAGCTAGGAGAATATATTGATAGTGAAATACGTGTTTCATGTGCTGGACATATTCAACGAGGTGGAAATCCTTGTTCTTATGATCGTTTAATGGCAACACGTTTTGGAATTGCAGGAGCACAATTGATTTTAAATCATGATTATGGAAAATTGATTATACTTGATAAAACTGAAGTAAAAGCAATTCCTTTACAAGAAACAGCAGGAAAGTTAAAGTATGTTGATCCTGCTGGTGAAGTTGTTAAAAATGCTAAATTAATGGGAATTTCATTTGGAGAGTAAGGGGCTGTAACGAATAAATAGTTTTTAAAAATAGTTTCTATAACGCAAAAACG
>OLOD01001782.1_pt1 | contig 12509 bp, 12 predicted proteins | sample 1671921 | NCBI WGS metagenome assembly OLOD01 (sample SAMEA3136626, study PRJEB25190) | human gut metagenome | biome: human gut; feature: human-associated habitat; material: faeces | place: Austria | collected 2013
TATAAATTCTATCTAAATCTTTTAATCTATTTTGTAAATTGATATTAACATCATAATTTTTTAATATTATTTTTTTACAATGATCCTCATTTTTTATTACCTGATCAATTAATTGTTGATGAAAAAGAGTTCCTGTAAAATATAAAATATAATCTTCTTTAATTTCATCATATAAAATATCAAATAATTTATCTTTCCAATACCAAATAGGCTCATCAAAAAATTGTATTAGTTGACTAAACTCAGAAATATTTTGATTATTGATTTTAATTTTTAAATTTGGTACGTATGGATTATATATCAATTCAACTATTTTCATCATTACTACCTTTCATTATTGAATCCCCTTTCTCTCCCATTTCCTCCACGTTCCTCATTTTCACTAGAACCAACATCCTTATTCTTATCAAGATTTTGGTCCATATCATTTTGACTTATATCTACTTTATATCTTTTTAAAAATTCTTGTCGTTTACCATTAACTTTATCAGCTTTATTTTCTGTATTTTCAAAGTGTGATTCTTTATTATTCTCTTTAATTAACTTAGAAAACCAATTTTTCTTTCCTTCTATACTACTTTTTTCTTTCAATGTTTCCTTATTTTTCAATGTTTTTAATTCTAATTTGTTACTTTCTAAATTTTCATTTTTTTCACTTATATCTTTTTTCGTTTCAAAATTACCAAACTTCATTCTTTTATACCCCTATCTTTATTAATCAATTTAATATATCCGAAATTTAAAAGATCATTTTCATTAAGTTTTGAATAATATTGACTTCCTCTTTTCTTATTTGATTCACAATTCCATGATTGTACTGCTATCTTACTTTTTAATACTGGAAATTCTTTTAAAACTATATAATTACACTTTTCATATTTATCTTCAGAATATGGTAACTGTAGTAACTCAAAATTTTCATCATGTTCACAAAAATAGTGTCCTGTTCTTGCATCATTAGATTTATATCTAGAAATAATTTTTCCTTTATGAAGATTAATTTCTCTTATTTTGCCCTCTGCATCAGTACCCCAATCAACACATCTAATTCCATTATTTTTATATTTATCTGTTTCGTAATTTGTCACTTTTTCATTAATATCACCTGGAAAAGAGTCATATAAATCCTTTAACTCTTCTTTTTCCATTCTTTTTCTAAACCAGTTAGCAATATTTTTTTTATAAATAATTCCATTTTTTTTATTTTTTAAATCTATTTCTTGGATATTTTTTTTCCGATTTCTTGAAATTTATAATGTATCTTCATTTTGATAAACCTTATACTTTAAAGAATGATAAACCATTGATAATTTATTAGAATTATTTTCACCATTATTAGTAATTTCTTTTAACATTTCTATTATAATTTTATTTAATGTTTTTTTATCTATTCCTGAAATATAAGAACTTAATGATGAAACAAATAATTCTAGCCATCTAATACAATTGTTATCAAAGTCATTTAATACTTCATTAAAATCTTCATCTGATAAATTCTCCATCATATGTTCAAGTTCAAAATAACTCCATAAGCCATTTTGTGGAATTATTTCAAATAGACTTTCACACCCAATAATTTCCAAATATAAATTTCCTAAATTAGATTCACTAATTTCATCTTTTTCTAGCATCTTATAATACCTTAAAATTATTTCTTCGAAATCTTTTTTCTTATCAATAGGAATATCGCTATTTCTAATTACTGTTCTAAGTTTTAATGCTGAAAACTTGTTAGAATTATATTTTTGATTTAAAATTTCAGAAATAATATTTCCTTTTAAAATTTTTAAATCTAAATTATTTACATATAGAACTTCAGAATTATATTTATTATTCCACTTATCTACTTTCATCAATACTGGTGTTAACCATCCTTTTTGATATACTGCCGCTACTCCTATTCCTAACCTCGAAAGCTCATTTTGCTGTTGATCATTTAAGGATAGTGCGCTAGCCAATTCTGCACAAGCATCCTTAGCAGGTGTATTCATAATTATCTTAGTTGATGTATTTTCAATTACTGACTTATCAATTGCCATCGGTGATTGATCTATAATTACAAAACCTTCTCCATATGTTCTCATTTCTTTAATTGAATTACTAATCATTTCAACAGATTGTCCTATCATATTTGAAGAATCTTGACTTTGTTCTGTCGAAACTCTTTTTAAAATATTGTGTGCTTCTTCTAAAACTGTTAAATGTCTTAAATTAGAATTAAGACTTAAAGAATTATCATTCTTTCGTTCATTTTTTCTATATTCATTCAATTTCATAATTAGAATTCCCATCATTAAAGCAATCGCTTCATTTGAACCCAATTCACTCAAATCTATTATAGTATTTGAATCAAATAGTGATTTTTCATCTACTCCAAAAGAGTTTTTAAATAATAACCCATTAATTCCTACTGTCATAGACTCAACTCTTGTTAATAAAGCACCTTTATAATCACCTTTTGAATCCGAAGAATAGTCCGAAGTATCAATAATGTTGGGTAATATATCTAAAATATCATAAAATGTTGGATATTTTTTTTGATTAACACCTTCAATCCATATAGAATTTTGAACATCCCACCCACATCTTATGTATGCTTTAACAATTGCTTGTTTTAAAATTGCTGGCATCGCAGCATATAGTGGCCATGCTGCCATAAAAATTTGCATTAATTGTTCAATATGAGAAAGAATATGAATCTTTTCAGAAAATTGAAATGGATTGATTTTGAGTAGTCTATAAGAATTTGGGTCTGTTGTGAATATTTTAATTCCCTTTACTCCACCAAAAATTTTCTTATATTCCCCTTTAGTAGGCTCAATTATTAAAACTTTAATTCCATTTTCTAAAGCTTTATCTAATAATTGATATGTTGCATATGATTTACCAGAACCAGAAGATCCTGTAATAAAACAATGTGAAGATAATAAATTCATATCTAAACAAACTCTTGTATCTTCTGTTATTCCCATATGAAATATATTTCCAAAATCCACGGTTTGTTGTGGCGATATATTTTCATAAACAACACTTCTACCAAATTCAGCCATTTTTACTACAGATAATCCGGCAACACTTTTTTTTGGAAAACCCATAACTATAGGTAATTCATTTCCACTTATTAAATTTGTAGGTGTAATTATTTGATTATCATATTGTTTATCAAAAATAGAAAATTCTGCCTTAGGATGCTTTAAAAATAGAATGTAATCTAATATACTAGATATTTTTTCTTTTTGGCTAATATTCCAAATATTTATATGTGCACCTTCAACGTTTGAGTTTTCTCCGCACATTAGTGCCTTATACGCATTTGCAGCAACTGCGGTTGTATGAATATCATCAGAGAAAACATATGCTGAAAAATCCCATAATCCAAATGATTCGCTTTTTTTAAATCTATCCAATTGTTGTTCAGCTCTTTTTAATAAAATATCTATTCCCTTATTTTCATAATTTAAAGAAATGGTAGTACTTGTTCCATCGGTTTGAGTCGTTCCCGAACTTGATGTATCAGTATTTGTAGAACCATTACTATCTGAAATTGATTGTGTAAATGAACTTCCAGATGTATATGAATCAAATGATCCGTTAGAATATCCTGATCCTCCTCCAAAATTAAAACTTGATCCATTTGTAGCAGAACCAAATCCATAATTAGAATTACTACTATAGCTATTATTTCTCCCACTTGATGAAGAATAACTTTTTCCAGTAGAATTTGAAATACTTCTATTAATAGTAGTTGAAAAACTACTTGAAATTCCTTTTGTAACTGACTCACTTTGATTTTCTCCATAAGAAACAGAAATTTTTGAATGTGGCGACAACGAAGAATACAATTCTTCATATCCATGCTTTTTTATTTGTAATAACTCAGGACTTAATGGATCAGCAATACATAATAATGTATACGTTTTTCCATTCATAGTATCGATAAACTTTTCTATACCTTGTACAAATTCATCTATATTTTTATTTTCGTTTTTTAATGAAGGAACAACTGAAATAGATGCTAAACTTTTAGGTTGTTTTATACTTATATTATTTAATAATGTATTGATTTCCTTCATATCTAAAGAATCTAATTTAATTCCTGGAAAATTTCCTTGTAAAGTCGATGTTAAAAGATCTAATGCCAATGCTGGGTTATCTTCAGATCTAATACCAACAAAAAAATGAATTTTATTTTTTTCTCCTTTAATCATTATCGCAGTAGTACTCAACGAATTATATAAAGATGAATAAACACTTATTAATCTATCAATTGCTTTTTCTTTCTTATCATAAACAATCTTTGTTATTTCTATAAATCGTAATTTATCTAATTGTTTATCTTTTTCTCGTATAGGAATAATTTCAATTTTATTAAAATTATTCAAGTAGATTCTATTTAAATATATGTCTGCAACCTGAAAACCTTTTCCTAATTCTATCTTATATTTTTTTTGAGTCTCTGTTTCATTCCATTTCTTTTCTATTTCTTGATAATATCTTGCTTTATCAGGAAACTTAGTTACCATGGTATTTCACCTCCAAATAATAACTAATGTAATCTTATCATGAACATAAAACCACTTTGTTTTTTAAAGCAATAATGTCATTTATATGTCATTTTTTGCAAAAAAAATCTTTAAAAAATTAGAAATAGACAAATTTAATAAAAAACAACAGTTAGTGTGTAAACCATTGTTTTTATAATCCATTATAAAGTATATAAACTATTCTTCATTTTATATATCAATAAAATAATAGTTAAACGTATATTGCTTTAAATTATCTATTCCAATTGAAAATCCATAGCATTTCAATTCATTATGTAAATAAATAAAATTATTCAATTCGTTTATTTTTTCTAACATACTAGAATCAATGCTTTTTATTATTTTATTAATTTCAATAAAATTACAATCTTCTATTTTAAAGTATATTTTTACTTTTTTATTACCATTAGAATACATATCTTCTGCAACTAACCAGAAATGAATTTTATTTTCCTCTAAAAGCTCTATAAAGTTATTTTCTATACAACTACATAAATGTTTTATATGACCATAATTTAATTTTTTTAGAAAATTAAAATAATAACTGTCATCATAATAGTAATTACATCCTGGATTGCTAGTATTATCTAGTTTTCTTGTTAACCATTCAAAATTAATAACTGTTTCATCATTAAATTCCTTAAGTCCCAACATATGAAACGAACTAAAACGCTCTTTACTGCGATATGATACTACCATTGATGAAATATCCATTATTTCTTTTATATATGGTTCAATAAATGTATATTCATTATTTAATATTTCTAACATTTTTTGAAAAAAATAGTCTTTCTTGTTTTTTAAAGCAATATAGTTTCTACTTCCTTTTAAACTGTGTGCAACACATCTACACCTAAATAAATCATTGTTAATCACAAATTTCTCCACAGTATTAGCTATCTCATTATTATAATTCTCCTGAGGTTGCATATACAATTTAACTTCATAAGATGTATTTGATATATTTATACCTAAAAAATCAATTCCTTCCTTATCAATTTCTTTTTGAAATTTTGAAAATGTATCATAATATAATTCATCCATTATCAATTAATTCCTTCCTCAAATCAATTTGAGTATCATCTAAAAAATATTGTTCATAAATTTTGTCAACTAATTTTTGAGCGATATCTTTATATCCTTGCTTTACTAAATCTGCCACAAAAATATTAAAATATATTCCATTAAGTATACATGACGTTTTTTTTAAATATTTTTCTTCTATTCTTGTCAATCTTCTTGAATAAAAATAACCTTTTAAAAATATTTCTTTTAAAATATTAGTTTTTTTTAATTCAACATTATTTATAAAAAATATTGTATATCTTGAACTATACCAAGTTATTAGTAGATCACCCAATAAAACTTCATTTCCAGCTAAATTAAAATCTATTATTCCATAACTATTTTTATACATAAAATTACTGATTAATCCTAAATCAGCATGAACTGCTGACATTGGTAAATTACTCCATATTTTTTTTAATTCATTTATTTTTTGATTATGTAACTTTTCTAACTTATATATATCATTTTTATTTTTAAAAACTTCATCATATTCTTTTTTCCAAATATTTCTATATTTTGTTTTTCCTAAATTTAAAGCAGTATAAGTAGGTCCAAATTTTAAAGTATAATTATATTTTTCTGATAAAAAATGCATTTTCCCTAATAATCTGCCTAGCATATATGTAGAATAATAATTTATCGTTTTTACATCCTCCCCAAAATATTCTTCTACCGAAATACAATAACAAATATTATTAAATATTTTTTTTATGCAATATGTTCCATTAGTAGATTTATATTTTTTTGGTACCGGCATATCATGTAGTCTTAAAAATTCAGAAAATTCGCATCTTTTTTCTTCTTCCTCTATATTACTATACCTTGTATGAATCAATTTTATTATATACTCTTTATGTGAATTTGTTTTTGTTTTCAAAATCAAACTTATACTACTTTTTTCATGATAATACTCAAGTATTTTTATAGATTTTATGATTTGATAACACCTATATTGGTTTAAAATATTAGCTACATCTATTTTTTGAATCACACACATGATTTAAAATATCCTTCAATGGAGATTGATTTTTTGACATTTCTGTTTGAATTAAACTAACAGCTTTTAAGATTAATCGATCATTATCTGTAAGGGTTTCTTTTAACTTTATTCTTTCAAATTGTATTTTTGAACTTGCTAAAATGCATAATCTATACGCCATACATAAATTAATATCAACTAGATGACAACATCCCGTTGTAATTAAGTTTGCACTATAACAATTTGCACATAAAAAGAAGAATAAACATTTACAACATGGATTTTCTTTTGTTAAATCAAATTTTTTTACATCATAGTTTTTAAATTTATTTGATTTTTTTCCTAAAGAGACAGGTGCAAATCCTTGACAAGGATATACATTTCCTTTTGTATCAAAACATTTTGTCATTTCACCTGCTCCACAAAATCTTAGATTTTTATTTAATTTTGAAAAAATCAATCGTAAATCGAAGTTCAACATTGTACATAATTCAATATCAGGATTTTGCACATAATAATTTACTAATTTTACCAATTCTCTAGAAAATTCTTGTTCATTTTTAGAAAAACTCCAATCAATTCCTGTTGATAATGTTGCATCACATACAAATCCTAATTTATGTAGTTCTATTATTCCTTCCGCTAAATTTGGTAAAGTTTCCTCCGACATGGTCAATTTGGCTTGACATTGATGAGGCCAAGTAGATAAAAAGAAATCTATATCTATTGATTGATAACTACCTTTACCATTAACGAATGGTCTATTTTTATTATGCATTTCTTTTGTACCATCTAAACTTAAAGATACCATATACCTTTCTCTTCTATCATAAAGCCATTCTTGTATTTCACCATGAACAAGTGTTCCATTTGTAGTCGTTTCAAAATAATTATTTCTATCGCCATAATGTGTCATCACATAATCATCAATTTGTTTTAGTAACTCAAAATTCAAAAAAACTTCCCCACCAAAAACTTCAATTAGAACAGTTTCTCCTGGAGCAGTTGTTTTGTAAAAATTATCTAAAATTTTTTTTGCAGTAAAGAACTCCATTTTTTTTGAATTTTTATAATGTTCATAACAATATGTACATTGTAAATTACATGATTCTGTAAGTAATATCATTATTTTTTTTTGGTCTTTTTTCATTATAAATTCTCCTTAAAAATAACTTATTAATCCATTTAAAAAAATAAGCTTTCAATTTGAAGCTTATTTTTTATTTCCTAATTAATCCCATCCGCAAGATTTCTTATGAGCTGTACAACTGCAAGAATATTCTGAAAATCCTGGATCAAATTCATATTTACTATTTTTAAACTTTTCTTCAGCTTTTTTTATCATCACTTCTAGTTCAGAACTTTCAGTTTTACTTAGTAATAAGCTTGACATAATTTCACCTCCTTTAATCACTAATATTTTTTAGTTTATTTACCAATGCTGGATTCACAGCATAATAAAATTTTATAAATTATCTTCTTAAAATAATTTCTTTTAAAATTACATTTTTTCAACATCACCATTTTCAGCTTGAGCAATCTATTTATTTAATATTTCATTTGTAATTCTATAGTCCTTTTCACTTTCTATATTTTTTCATAATCGTTTTCTATATCTTTAATTTAACATATCCTATTTTATTCTTTTTTTACTTTGTCATTTTTAGTATATCTATGTCACTTTTAACAAAAAAGTAAGCCTTTTCAGCTAATAAACATCAAAGTTCACCCACTGCGATGTTTATTCTGTCTATATGTTGAACGGCACTTTAATTAGTAGTTATTTATACAAATCTAATCAAATTAAATATAAAAGGCATAACAGAAAATATGAATAAATCCAAATCATATTAAATGTTATACCTTTATGTTATTATTGATAAAAAAGAAAAAAGTTATTATACATATGAAAATCAATAAAAATGATACTCAATCTGTGCTTATTTCCAATGATCTATTTAAGTTATTTTAAATTATCCTTGAAATTTCGTATCTATTAGTTAGCTAAAATAGCAATCATCATCCCGTCATGAAAATCTTTTAAATACCTGTTTCAGATATAAATATTTCTAATTACTTCATTACTTTTTTTCAAATATGAGACAATTATAGCCTGTAAGTGTTAACGTTTTTTTCTCTAAATCAAAGGTTACTTCCATAGTATGACTCGATTTATCCTCTTCTTTTTCATATTCAATTTCTATAATTTTTGATTCTTCGTAAACCTTATATGTTCCGTTTCGTATAATTCCAAAGTCAATTGTTGCATTACCAAAAGTATCTTCTTCATTTTTTGGTTTTTCTAAAATAATCTTGCAACGTTCTTCTTTTCCATTATTTATGTAATTAATATATTCACCTGCTAATTTTTGTGTAACTGACTGTGTTATAGTATTACTGCATCCTACAACAAGCAGTAACACTGCAAAAATTTTTACTACATTTAAGAATTTTTTCATTGTTTTCCTTCTCCTTTTATTTTGTAATCGTTTTCTATACCTTTAATTTAACATATCCTATTTTCTTCTTTTTTCACTTTGTCATTTTTAGTATATCTATGTCACTTTTAACAAAAAAAGTAAGCCATTTCAGCTTACTTATTACCTAATAAATATCTATTATATAACTTTTTAAATACTTCCTTTTGACTTCTACTAATAGGAAGTATTTGATCATTATTTAACTGGACACTATTATGATTAATATCCTTAATATAATCCATATGTACAATAAAACTCTTATGACAAACACAAAAAGAATCATTCAACAAAGAAATCAAATCGTTGATTTTCAAAGAAGTTTTATAAACTTCTTTTTTAGTATAAACATAAGAGACCCTTGATTTCCTTTCAATATAAAGAATATCTTTTTGATAAACTTCATTCTTTTGTTTATTCCAAGAAATATATAAATACTGGGATTTAAGATGATAAATATTTTCTTTTGCTTGTTTAATAGCTAAAGGAAAATATTTATCTAGCTTTTCTTTATCAATAAAATATGTATGTTTGCTTTGATAAACATCACTTACATATTGCATATAGGCTGTAATATAGATGATTTGGGTATAGGGAGTTACTTCATTAACCATTAAAGCAAGATCAATACCATTTTCATTACCCAATTCAATATCTAACAATAAAATATCAAATTCTAGTTTTTGACTAACTAATTCATCATTAAAACTTTGAACATTAAAATAACATCTTATCTGGTCTTCTTCATCTTTATAATCATTGATTTTCTTCTGCAATAATTCCAAATAATGAACATCATCTTCTACAATCCCTATCAACATTTATATCAACTCCTTATACTTCAACATCAAAGATGCTTCAAAAATATCTTCATCCTCATGCCATTCATAACTTCCTTCATTTTCTTTAATAATATCTTCAACAATAGAAATACCATAACCATGCATTCCTTTAACACTCTCATCATTTATATGAAAATTACTATTTTTCATATAAATAGAAATAAAATGATGAGTGTATTGTATCTTCAAATAAATATATTTATTTTTAGCTTTTTCACTTGCTTGAATTGCATTATCTAAAATATTAAAAAGAATCGTTGGTAATACAAGAACATCTAAAGACATCTTTTGAGGTAATACTATTTGATATTTAAAATCTATCCCATATTTATCCATTAAACTCTTTTTATTAGAAATAACAGCATTAACATAAGCATTATTACAATATGTCTTTACATAACTTGCTTTAAAATCATCATAAAATTCTAAAAAAGATTCTTTAGCCTGATCATAATGATTTTGATCTATTTCTTCAATAACATCATTGATTCTTTGAATAATCATTTCTTTATTTTTTTGTTCTTCTTCTATAACAATTTCAATATCATCTTTTTGCTTTTTCTTAATATCTTTTAACTGTTCTAACATCTTTGTTTCTTCTTTTAAATATGTATATTTTACTAATCTATAAAAAACAAATAAATCAGTAAATATAAAAATAAGATAAGACCCATAAAATAATAAAACAATGATTTTACTATGAACATTAACCATATAATTTCTTAAATAAACCGCTAAACAAAAAGATGCATGTGATAAAACCATCACTAAAATTAATATATATTTCATCATCATTCATGACCTTCTTTCATTGATAAAAGATAATCTTTTACTTTTTCATCATGATTTTCTAACATATTTAAAACAACTAAACAATGATTTTTAAAATCATGATTTTTTCTTCTCATTGTTTGATAATATTCATCAATTGATTTCATATCTTCTATTTGCATATTCAAAATCTCTTGTTGTGCTTTATTTTTAATACTTTCTCTTTGCATTACTTGATATTTATTGATTCCTTTAATAATGATAAATATTGCTATAACAACAATAATCAAACTTACTACAAAAACGATAAAGAAAGCATCTTTACTCGCTGTATAAATAAAATTAAAAGAGAAAAATATAAGAACAATTGGTAAAAAACTTATTTTAATAATTTGTTTAAGTTGTTTATTATTGATATTCTTACTTATTTTTTCTATATATTTAATAAATAAAAATACACAGCCTACAACTACTAATAATGCAATAAAAAAATAAAACTGATTTGTTTTAGAAAGTTCATCTATAAACATAACATCTTTATTTAAAATAAAAGTTAAAACAAATATTATAATAGATGATGCCATCATTTCTCCACATATATTAATAACAACGAGAAATGCAAAATAGATGAATCGATCTTTTAAAGAAATATCATAAATGATATTTCCTAGAAAAAAGAGAAAATAACTTGATAAAGAAGCAATTCCATTATAGTTTTCTTTTAAATAAGGATAGAATACTACACCTAAAAGCTGTAAAACAAATAATAATTTTATTCTTTTTTTACAAATAGTATTTGAATTAAAAAGGTAATAAAAATAATTAGCAGTTTGTATATAAAGAAAATACGCTACTGAATTTAGAAAATACATCATCTATCATTCCCTTCTTTCATGGATAAAAGATAATCTTTTACTTTTTCATCATGATTTTCTAACATATTTAAAACAACTAAACAATGATTTTTAAAATCATGATTTTTTCTTCTCATTGTTTGATAATATTCATCAATTGATTTCATATCTTCTATTTGCATATTTAAGATTTCTTGTTGTGCTTTATTTTTAATACTTTCTTTTTGCATCATTTGATATTTATTGATTCCTTTAATAATGATAAATACAGTTATCATAATAATGATCCAAGTGATTATAAAAACCATTAAAAATGTTTCTTTATTCGTTGTATAAATAAAATTTAAACACATAAAAGCAATGATAAAGGGTAGAAAACTTATTTTATAAATTTGTTTTAATTGTTCAGCTGTCATATTTTTACTCAAACTTTTTACATACCTCATCACAAGAAAAACACATATGACACAGCCTAATAAACCAATGACATAATAAAACGGATTAGTTTTAATAAGTGTATCTGTAAAGGTTGCATCTTTATTCAAAAGAAAGCTTAAAATAAGAATAATACAAGAAGTAGAAATCATTTCTCCAGACGTATTGATTGCTATTAAAAACAGATAATAGGTGATTCTTTTCTTTAAAGAAATATCATACATAAAAGTACCTAGAAAAAAGAATGTATAACTCATAAGTGAAGCAAGTATATTATAATTTTCTTTTAAATAAGGATATAACAAAGAACCTATTGCTTGTAAAATCAAAAATTTTTTCATTTTTTTATAATCTATATTTTTACTATTAAAGATATAGTAAAAATAATTAGATGTTTGAAAATATAAAAAGAAAACAATTGTATTAAGCATATAAAATAATAAATTCATTCAATCACCTACACATACTTTATATATTATTTTTTAAAAAATAAAAAAAGGTTCCCAAAGGGGGGGGCCCCTCTTTTGCTACTCAGAAAG
>OLOD01001786.1_pt1 | contig 12458 bp, 10 predicted proteins | sample 1671921 | NCBI WGS metagenome assembly OLOD01 (sample SAMEA3136626, study PRJEB25190) | human gut metagenome | biome: human gut; feature: human-associated habitat; material: faeces | place: Austria | collected 2013
GCCGTGCCGCAGCCGCCGGAGCGGTGCTTAAGCCGTAAGGCGGGAATTATGCGGTATTGCCATAATTATAGTAGATTCTGCAGCTATTGTGCCATGTGCCGTTGATGCAAAGGTTTAGCCCTTTGCTGCACCGGAGGTAATGCCCTCAACATAGAACTTCTGCATGATGACAAACAGGATGGAGATGGGGACAGCCACCAAAACACCGCCTGCGCAGAAACGGGAGAAGTAGCTGTTGACCAAAGCCTTTTGCAGCATGTTGTACAGGCCGATTGCCACCGTCCAGTCCGACGAAACGCCGGAGTTCAGGATCATCTTTGCCACAACAAAGTCGGTCCACGGCGTCAGGAAGGAGCTGATAATGGTGTACACCAGAATCGGGCGGGACATCGGGATGACGATCTGGAAGAAGATGCGCGCTTCCGAAGCGCCGTCCAGCTTGGCGGCCTCACGCAGTGCCACAGGCACCGTATCAAAAAAGCCCTTACAGATCAGGTAGCCCAGGCCGGAAGAGCCCGCGTATACCATGATCAGACCGGCGTAAGAGTTGGTCAGGTTCATGTACTTCAAAACAAAGTACACAGCGATCATGGCCAGAACGCCGGGGAACAGGTTGACGGTAACGGACAAGTTCTGCAGCAGCTTGCGGCCCTTGAAGCGGCAGCAGCTTATGGCGTAAGCCACCATCAACACAAAGCAGGTGGAGATCACACAGTTAAAGCATGCCACAACCAAGGTGTTCATGAACCAGCGCGGGAACTGTGCAACAGAGTCCGGCTGTGTCATAATGCTGACGTAGTTCCACATGGTAAAGCTTTCCGGCACAAAGCGGGTAAAGTTGATGCCCTTATCGGTGGAAAACGAGGTCAGCAGCAGCCAGGCGATTGGTACCAGCCAGATAAAAGCCAGCAGCGCCAGCACCAGATGGCGGATGACGGAGAAGATGCCTTTTTTCACTTTGCCCTGCTTGAGCTGCTTTTGCGCAGCGGCAGAGGGTACAGCAGTGGTACTCAAGAGAACGTCGCCTCCTTCTTATTGATAAAGTGGAAGCATACAACCGTAAACACGGCGCACACAATGAACACCATAATGCCCAGCACGGCAGCCATCTTGTAGTTGTAGTAATCCTGCGTCAAGCGGAACAGCCAGGTAACCAGCAGGTCAATTTCCTTTGCGTTGGACTGTGCAAGGGCTTGATTCTGGGTTACAAACACACCCTGCGTGAGCAGGTAAATGACGTTGAAGTTGTTGACGTTCTTGACGAAATCCGTTACCAGAGAGGGACCCTGCACGCTGAGCAGGTAGGGCAGCTTGATGCGGAAGAACATCTGCACCGGGTTGGCGCCGTCAATGCGGGCGGCCTCGATCATGTCAGCGGGAATGTTCATCAGCACGCCGGTAGCGATCAGCATCTGGTACGGCACGCCGATCCAGATATTGATCATGATGATGGTAAACATGGCCCAGCCCGGCTGGGTCAGGAACGGAATGTAAGAAAGGCCCTTATCCAGCAGGCCGATGTTATGCAGGAAGTCGGTAACGCCTGCATTGGCCATCATGGTATTGAAAATACCGTTGTTGGAGAAGAAGTTGCGCACCAGCAGCAGCGTAACGAACTGCGGCACCGCAATGGTCACCATGAACAGGGTACGCCAGAACTTGGGGAACTTGGTCTTTTTGTCGTTGATGAACATTGCCATCAAAATGCCGCCAAAGAAGTTGGTAAAGGTGGCAAAGAATGCCCAAACCAACGTCCAGGTTAAAACCTTGGCAAAGGAATAACTAAACGTGGAGGTCATTCCGCCGCCGCCAAACAGGGTAAAGAAGTTGTTCAGCCCAACCCAGGTAAACAGTTCATTGGGCGGCATGTGCTGCTGGTCATAGTTGGTGAACGCAACGGCGATCAGGATGAACAGCGGCACAATGGTGAACACCACAACGCCCAGAACCGGCAGGGTGAGCAGGGTCACATAGAACTTTTCGTTCAGGTAAACGTTGATGTCCTGCACAAAGTTGTTGGTCTTTTTGCCAGCTTCACGGATCTTTTGCAGCTGATAGTTGGAAGATACCACCATCATGGCCGCTGCAATCAGGGCCGCGATCACGATAAAGGCGATCATGCTCATCAGCAGGATTTCAAACGAGTTATCGTAATCGTTTACAACGTTTTTCATCGTGGCAACATCGAACACCATCTCCATTTTTACGGTGCCGAGGGTGCCGAACTTTGCCAGGTTGGGTACGCCAAAGAATGCCAGGAAATACAGCGCAAAGCCCTGTACAAATGTGACCAGAAGCGCCTTCATCAGCTGGCCGTGGCCAATGTAGCCCAGACCCCATACAAAGAAGGATAGTTTGGTAAAGATATCGCCGTGCACAAAGTCATGACCAAATTTCTGCAAAAAATTGGGTTCCTTTGGTTCCGTGTGCAGGGCCGCAGCAGCGGATTTTGCCACAGGAATCTCTCCTTTCCAACGCGGTTACGCCAAACGGCCCACACGCGCCCGGCAACCGTTCCGGACCGTTTGTGGGCCGTTGTTTTAGTGTATCAATGCAGCTTTTTTCGTTTTAACAGTTTTAACAATTACTGGGTAACCGGTGCGGTGATGCCAGCAACAGCATCTTCAATCAGGGTCTGGGGATCCTTGCCATCGGGGTTGCCGTTGACACAGATCTGGCCGAGGGTTTCAGCAGAAGCCCAGTAGTTGCCGCCGACGCGCTGCAGGTTAGCGTACTCAGACTGAGCAACAACAGCGGTCAGAGCCGGAGAAGAAGCGGCTGCCAGAGCGTTGGTGTTGGAGGGGCCCTGTGCACGCTGCTGGAAGCGGAGGGTCTCGTTCTCTTCGTTGGTAACGTAATCAGCCAGCAGCATGGCAGCACCAACGTTAGCGCTGTGGGGGTTGACGCCGATCAATTTGAAGCCGGAGAAGGAAGCCATCTGGACCTGCTCGCCGTTCAGGGTGTAGGTAGGCAGCTTGCAGGCAGCGTAATTATCGCCCCAAACTTCAGCAGCGTCGTTTGCACGCCAGGTGCCGTTAACGCCGGCAACCAGGGTGCCGTCCTTCAGCTTGCCGGTGAACTCTTCATCCTTCAGGGCAAGGAAGCCGGGGTTCTTGCAGATATCGATGACAGCCTGGGTAACGTCAGCGCCCGGAGCTTCGTTCCAATTGCAGACGGTGCTCACGCCGTCATCAGCCAGGCTCAGGTTCAGGCCAGCGCCAGCATAGAAGCTGTACAGGTACCAGCCGTTAGCAACGTCCATCGAGACTTTCTTGCCTGCGGCGGCTGCCTTCTCCATCATCGTGTCAAGGCTCTTGACGTCATCCTCGGTGAAGAAGGACTTATCATAGAACATGAAGTAGCCGTTATCAGCGGTCAGGGGGTAAGCATACAGCTTGCCGTTCAGGGTTGCAGCGTCAACAGAAGCTGCAGTGTTGCGGCTCTTGATGTCGTCAGCGTTCAGCTGAACTTCCTGCAGGGCGCCTGCCTGAACCAGCTCGTTCAGCTGGTCATCAGCAAATGCGTAAACGTCAGCAGCGGCGGTGGGGTCGGTCAGGACGGTATCCTTAGCTTCCTTTTCGGACTGAGCGCCCAGGTTGATGGTGATCTTGCCGCCGTAATTGCCGTATTCTTTGATAAAGTTATCAGCGATGGTGCGCAGCAGTTCCTGGTCTTCCTCGGCGCCCCACATGGTCAGGGTAACGTCGTTGGCGAAAGCAGCGGCTGCAGCCTGCTGCAGAACGTCACCATCGTCAGCTGCGGTGCTGTCGGTGGAGGCGGCTTCGCTGGAAGCTGCAGTGCTGGTGGACTCTGCAGCGGAAGAGGCAGTTGCGGTGCTGCCGCATGCTGCCAGGGACAGTGCCATCAAGGCAGCTGTTGCAAGTGCGAGTTGCTTTTTCATAATCATTCTCCTTCATCTGCTATATCACAAGCTTTTCAAGGTTGCGCATCATCGTTGCGCAACTTTGTTTCACAACTTAAGAATACACGATTCTATTTTCAGTGTCAACGTTCATAACTAACATGTTTTACCATGTTTTCTTGTGCATTTTTCACAGCCTGTTACACTTTTGTAACAATGTCGAATTTTGTATGCGCAATGTTGCGCAACTTTAGTACAGGCTTTTTAACAACAATCAGCCTTTCCTGGTGCACACGCTGTGCGCGCAGAAAAGGCTGTATCAATCATCGTATTTTACAATATTGGTAATATTATCTATTTTGTGGACTCGCGCAAAATCACCTGATATCCCTGCATCTGGCGCAATGCGATTTGCTTGCCCGCCAAAATATCCAGCAGCATCCGGCATGCCGTGGCGCCCAGGCGCTCGCCGTCAAACTGAGCGGCCGAAATCTGCGGGGTTGAGCTGGTCAGCAGCTCACTATCATAAAAGCTGGCCAGTTTCACCTGTTCCGGTACCTTGATGTGCCGGGCGCGCAGCTCCTGCAGCACCGCGGCCGCCATGCTGTCGTCCGCGCAGAGCAGACATTCGGGCTTTTGCTCCAGCGCACCTTCCAATGCATCGATCCGCTGTTCGCTGGTTTCAATGCCGGTCCAAATCAATTTCTGATCCACCTGCACCCCACAGTCGGAAAATCCGCGCAGGTAGCCGCGCAGCCGGTCCTCATTGACGGTATAGTTGGTGCAGCCGCCCATATAGGCAATGCGGCGCATGCCCAGCTGCAGCAGCAGGCGGGTCATCTCGGCGGTCGCTCCTACCTGGTCGTTATCCACCTGGGGCACCTTATCGTCATCCACGCGGCCAATGGCCACAAAAGGCACGTTGTCGCGCTGCAAAGTCTGCACACATTCATCGTGCAGCATCGTACGGGACAAAATCACGCCATCCACCTTGTGGGATTCCAGCTGGCGTTCCAGCTGGCCAACATCGGTTTCTCCCGCATAGCACAGCAGCAGGTCATACCCGCGCTGGGCCGCCATGTTCCACACACCGCCCATGCACTTGCGCAGGAACGGCAAGTCCAGCCGCATAAAATGCTTGGGGATCACCAGCGCAAGGTTGTTGGTTGGGCCCTGCTGCGCAGTGCGCAGCGGCGCAGCTGCATCCTGGCGGCCCTTGCCGATATAATCGAACACACGCGCGCGGGTAGCCTCGCTCACGCGGCCCTTGCCGGATATTGCGCGGGATACCGTTGTTTTTGATATATTCAATGCCTCCGCCACTTCCGCGATGGTCACTTCATCACGCTTACCTGCCATTCAGCACCCTCCTTTTCCCATGTTGCGCATGTGTTGCGCACCAATAACAGCATATGTGTTTGTTGTACATTTGTCAATCTGCAAACAGTACAAAAAAAGCCTGCCAGATTTGGCAGGCTTGCCGCGCAGTACAGCCGTTCCAAGCATAGGCGGATGGCCGCTGCCCGGAATCTCTCCCGAAATTTTTCGTGTATTAAAAATTCTGTTGGGAGCATAGGGGCGCACATTGTGCGCCCGCCGCCTTGACATAGCAACGCACATTTATGCCATACACATGGCAAACGTCCGTGGGCGAACGCTGTTCGCCCTTACGGAGCATCTTTGTTTCCCTGACGTTTTCGATAGGTGTTGTGCTGCTTATTTTTTCTGCGGTTCGCCGTTGGCAATGTCGCGCACAACCTCACCCGCAATGATCAACCCCGCGGCGGCGGGCACAAAGGCGTTGCTGCCGGGAACCTGGCGGCGCTGGGTACATTTGCGGGCCGTGTCGGGCGGGCAGATGCAATGGGTGCGGCAGCTGATGGTCATATCATCAATGGGGGTCAGTGCAGGCTCTTTGGAGTATACCACCTTCAGGTGCTTGACCCCGCGCTTGCGCAGCTCGGCGCGCATTACGCGGGCCAGCGGGCAGACGGAGGTATCGTAAATATCCGCAACTTCCAGGGCGGAAGCATCCAGCTTGTTGCCCGCGCCCATGCAGCTGATGATGGGCGTGCCCGTTGCCTGCGCCTGCATGACCAGTTCCAGCTTACCCTTTACCGTGTCGATGGCATCGACCACATAGTCGTACTGGCTGAAATCGAACTGGTCGGCGGTGTCTGGCATGTAGAACGTCTTGTAGGTGTTCACCACGGCGTCCGGGTTGATATCATGGATGCGCTCTTCCGCCACATCCACCTTGTATTTGCCCACCGTTTTGCGGGTGGCCAGGATCTGGCGGTTCAGGTTGGTCAGGCAGACCTTGTCGTCATCAATCAGGTCCAGCGTGCCAATGCCGCTGCGTGCCAGTGCTTCCACCGTATAGCCTCCAACACCGCCAACGCCAAACACAGCCACACGGGCGTTGTACAGGCGCTCCATTGCCTCCTTGCCAAACAACAACTGCGTTCTTGAAAACTGATTCAGCATACTGCCTGCTCCCCCACGGTTTTGTAAATTAACAAACAAATGGGCGGGTTCACGCCCGCCCAACCTATCAAATCGGTAGTCTTTTCAAATTATAAAGCGCAGCATGCAAAAAGTCAAGGGGAAGCCCTGCGCAGAGCTTCCCCCTGACATATGTTTTGCATTTTACAGCTCGCTGCCGTTTGTAGCGATCACATGGGCGTACCACGCAGCGGAATCCTTGGGGATGCGTTCCATGGTGCGGTAGTCCACATAAATCAGCCCAAAGCGCTTGCTGTAGCCTTCGGCCCACTCATAGTTATCCATGATCGACCAGTAGGTATAACCGATCAGCGGGTAGCCCTCCTGCAAGGCGCGGCGGGCGGCCAGCAGGTGGCGGTGCACATAATCAATGCGCTGCGGGTCGTGCACTTTACCGTCCAGCATCACAAAATCTGTGTTGGCCATGCCGTTCTCGGTAATCAGGATGGGCCGGCCATACCGCTGGTTCAAAAAGCGGATAGCCCAATAGATGCAGTCCGGCGTGATGGGCCATTCCATCGCAGTGCGCGGGCTGCCCTGCCAGGTGTTGGCGGTATACTCGCTGCCCGGCTGCTGGGCCGCGCAGGCATTGTAGACGTTAAAGCCCAGGTAATCCAGCGGCTGGTGCAGCAGCTCCAGTTCCTGCGGGGTGAACACATCCGCCCCCAGGGCTTTGGCCATCGGCTCCGGCACCCTGCCCAGCAGAACGGGGTCGCACCACCAGCTGATGGAATAGCAGCCTTCCACCTCCATCGTCCGGCGGTAAGCTTCGGCGATGGCGGCTTCGCTTTCGTCCCCGCAGGGCGAAAACACCGGTCCGGTGGGAGCATACCCCACCTTAGGCGGCAGCTTTGCATACTGGCGGATGGTCTGTACCGCTTTGGCATGGGCCAAAAGTACATGGCGGGTCACGGGGCGCAGGCTGGCCGGTTCATCAAGGAACGGCGCATGCCGCCCCTGCAGATGGCCGATGCCCACAAAGCACTGCGGCTCGTTCAGGGTCATCCAATACTGTACCTGGTCAGACAGGGCTTCCACCACAATTTTGGTGTACGCTGCAAACCAATCCGGGATCTGCGGGTTCTTCCATCCGCCCTGCAAATACAGCGCATACGGCAAATCCCAATGGTACAGCGTTACCATCGGCTCAATGCCCGCGGCTTTCAGCTCCCGCACAAGGCTTTGATAGAACTCAATGCCTTTCTGGTTGATTTTTTCCGTGCCATCGGGCAGGATGCGGGACCAGCTGACCGAGAAGCGGTAGCTTTTCAGCCCCATCTTTTTCATCAGGGCCACATCTTCACGGTAGCGGTGGTAGTGGTCGCACGCCTGCAGAGGGCCCTCGTTATATTTGGTGTGGCCGGGGTACAGCACATCCCAGATGCTCGGCCCGCGGCCATCCTCATTCCAGGCGCCTTCCACCTGTGCCGCTGCCGATGCCGCACCCCACAAAAAGTCTTTCGGGAATTCCATTTTGTCACCTCTGTGGCTGAGATATTTTATCAATCTATTTTGTGTATCCTAGGGTGTATCTGAAAAAGTAAAAGCATCAAGAAGTCAAAAATTCATAGAAAAATCAGAAATCGCGAAAACCGCATTAGAAATTGCATTTAGATGTTTTTCGTTACCCAATCCCGTAGGGGCGCACATTGTGCGCCCGTTGCCTTGCGGCGAATGATGTGGCGCGGCCCGTCCGCGGGACGATGCAAGCATCGTCCCCTACAAATATTGGCAGCGTTTATAGCAACCGGCAGGGTCTCTCCCCAGCGCGATGAGGGCATCGTGCCCTACAGATCAAACCGCCGGGCCTGGCCCTTACCGCAAAATTCCTAATTACTCATTCCTAATTTCTAATTCTCCCATCCAACTCCTCACTCCTACCCCCTAACTCACTTCATGAGCATTTCCGCCGCCTTCGCCAGCTCCGCGTTCACCGCATCGGCTTCCGCTTCGCTCTTGCCCACGGCGGACAGATACACTTTGATTTTCGGCTCGGTGCCGGAGGGGCGCACCATCAGCTTGTGGCCGCCCGCCAGGTGGTATTCCAGCACGTTGGCGCGGGGCAGGCCGGTACCATCGGTATCATAATCCGCAACACGCTCCACCGCATAGCCCGCAATCTCTTTGGGCGGGTCGGCGCGCAGAGTCTTCATCAGGTTCTGCATGGTGTACATGCCGGTTTCGCCCTCAAAGGCAAAGCTGCACAGGGCGTTGCGGTAATAGCCAAACTCTTTGTACAGCGCTTCAATGGCATCCAGCAGCGTCATGCCCTGCTGGGCATACCAGGCGGCGGCTTCACACACCAGCAGCGTGGCGTTCACGGCATCCTTATCCCGCACATGTCCGCCGGACAGGTAACCATAGCTCTCCTCAAAGCCAAAGATATAGCGTTCCACATGGCCCTCTGCTTCCAGCTTGCCAATCTGCTCGCCGATGAACTTAAAGCCCGTCAGGGTGCGGCGCAGCTCCACGCCGTACTTTTTGGCAACCGGCGTTGCCATATCGGTGGAAACAATGGTGGTCACGGCCACGGGATCCTTGGGCATGGTGCCGCGGGCCAGGCGTGTGCGGCAGATATAATCCAGCAGGATAATGCCCATCTCGTTGCCGGTGATCAGCCGGTAGCCGCCCTTGCCGTCCGGCACAGCGGTGCCGCAGCGGTCACAGTCGGGGTCGGTGCCAAGCAGTAGATCCGGGTGTACTTTATCGCACAGTTCCAGGCCTTTCTGCATGGCTTCGCGGATTTCCGGGTTGGGATACGGGCAGGTGGGGAAATTCCCATCCGGTGTTTCCTGCTCCGGCACCACCGTCACATGGGTCACACCCAGCTTGGCCAGCAGTTTTTTTACGCACTCCAGGCCGGTGCCGTTCAGCGGGGTGTACACCAGCTTGAGCTGCTCAATGCCGGTGCCATCGCCAACGCGTTGGTCATATACAGCCTGTACAAAATCATCCAGGCATTTGTCGTCAATGCTCACAATGCGGCCTGCCTGCACACCGGCTTCATAATCCACCAGCTTTACGCCGTCAAAGCAGTCCACTTTTTCGATTGCAGCCAGAATTTTATCTGCCACTTCCAGCGTGATCTGGCAACCATCGGCGCCATACACTTTATAGCCGTTGTACTTGGCCGGGTTGTGGCTGGCTGTAATGCAGACGCCTGCCCCGCAGCCCAGATAGCGCACCGCCCAGGAAAGTGTGGGCGTGGGCTCCAACCGCGGGTACACGCAGGCGGTAATGCCGTTTGCCGCCAGCACGCGGGCAGCTTCGCGGGTGAACAGTTCGCCGTTATTGCGGCTGTCATGCGCAATGGCGATCTTTTTGGGCAGGTCGGTCGCGTTCAGGTAATCGGCCAGGCCCTGGGTGGCCTTGCGCACCGTGTACAGGTTCATGCGGTTGGTGCCCGCCCCCAGCACACCGCGCAGGCCGCCGGTGCCAAATTCCAGGTCACGGTAAAAACGGTCCGTGATAGCAGCATCATCCCCGGCAATGCCGTGCAGTTCTTCCGCCACAGCGGTATCCAGTTCCGGCTGGGCCAGCCAACGGTCATACAGTTCTTTCGCTGTATTCATAACAGCACCTTCTTCCTCAAAGTCAGTTTCAGGAAGTGTTCGTTATTTATCAAACATTTACACAGCCCTTATTATAGCAGATACTTGGCCGCAAAAAAAGCCGCGGCGGGCAAAAATTTTACCAGCCGCGGAAATTATACATTTTGGGCAATACCGCATAATTCTAAGTGCCGATACGGCGAGCGAGGTGCGGCAGATGCTAAGCCAAAAGCGCAGATAATACTGGATGTCTTATCGAGCATTTTGGCAACGCAGATGCCGTGCCGCAGCTGCCGGAGCGGTGCTTAAGCCGCAAGGCGGGAATTGTGCGGTGTTGCCTTTGTATTTTTCTTTCGTTTACACCGTATCGCGCAGCACACCGGCGTGTTCCAGCCCCACCATTACCACGGGGATCAGCACCAGCTGCAACACAATGCCCGGCAGCGCGGTGGCAAATGCACCGGCAATGAACATCTGCATGGTAAAGCCATTGCCGCCAAGGCCCAGCAGCACGGTTTGGGCCACGCCCCACACAGCGCGCCCGGCCAGCATGGCGGGCACCAGCGCCATATAAACGCCCGCCACGCCGCGCTTGTTCAGCTTGGCATACAGCAGGCCGATCACCGCGCCATAGGCAGCCAGCTCAAACGCCATGCCAATGCCGGTGGGGTACAGCACCGGCATACCAAACAGCAGCCCGCGCAGTAGCGGCATTACCGCGCCAACGGCCAGGCCATACGGCCAGCCGCATACCATGCCGCACAGCAGCACGGGAATGTGCATCGGCAGCAGCATTTTGCCGATCTGCGGGATCTGCCCGGTGATAAGCGGCAGCACCAGGCCCAGGGCCAAAAACAGGGCGGAAAGGGTCAGCTTACGGGTGGATGTTTTCATGATTCAAACTCCTCACATTCTATTTTTTTATTTGATTCCACAGTTTGACAGCAGCAGAACACCATGATACGATGATGGTAAAACAGAGATAAGGCAATACCGCATAATTCTAAGTGCCGATACGGCGAGCGAGGTGCGGCAGATGCTAAGCCAAAAGCGCAGATAATACTGGATGTCTTATCGAGCATTTTGGCAACGCAGATGCCGTGCCGCAGCCGCCGGAGCGGTGCTTAAGCCGCTAGGCGGGAATTGTGCGGTGTTGCCCTAAAGAAAGAGGTTTTCTTTTATGGAAATTCTTGTGATTGACGGACAGGGCGGCGGGCTGGGCCGCCAGCTGGTTGCCGCCGTTAAAAAGGCCGTTCCGCAGGCGGTGGTAACGGCCATTGGCACCAACAGCGCGGCCACTTCCGCCATGCTGAAAGCCGGGGCTGACCGCGCCGCCACCGGCGAGAACGCCGTGGTGGTGGGCTGCCGCCGGGCGGATGTCATTTTGGGGCCCATCGGCATTGTGATGGCCGACGCCCTGCTGGGCGAAATCACCCCCGCCATGGCGCAGGCCGTAGCCCAAAGCGATGCCCGCCGTATCCTGATCCCCGCCAACCGGTGCGATACCCTGGTGGTTGGGGTGAGCGCCCCCATCGGCACCCTGGTGGAGCAGGCCGCCGCGGCCGTGCTGGACGGCTGCCGAAACTAAAGCGTATCGGAAAACCGCATAAAAATCCACAAAAACAAAATGCAGAAAATATCCCGTCCCCCTGCTGGGGAACACGATACCTTCTGCATATCTATCATCAAAGCAATATCAAGTTGTCATCTGCCATACGGTACAGCATGCACCAGGATGTTGGGCGCTTCTGCGCCGCAAGGCCGGCTTCCTGCCGGTTGATTGATATTATTATAGTATAAGGCGGCGTGCTGCGTCAAGCCCACCGCCGGAGGAACTGCCATGAAACTGATGATTGCATCCGACCTACACGGTTCGGCTTTTTATTGCAGGCAGCTGCTTGCCGCCATGGAGCGCGAGCAGCCGGACAAGCTGTTGCTGCTGGGGGATATTCTATACCACGGTCCCCGCAACGACCTGCCGGAGGGCTATGCCCCCAAAGAGGTAATTGCCATGCTGAATCCCCTGCGGGAGCGGCTGCTGTGCGTGCGCGGCAACTGCGATACCGAGGTGGACCAGATGGTGCTGGGCTTCCCGATTTTGGCCGACTATGCCCTGCTGTATGCCGGTTCCCGCACAGTGTTTGCCACCCACGGCCACCATTACAACACGGCCTGCCCGCCGCCGCTTGCCAAGGGGGATATTTTGCTGCACGGCCACACCCATGTGCCCGCCTGGCAGGAATTTGGCAGCGGCAATTTGTATCTGAACCCTGGTTCCGTTGCCATCCCGAAGGAAAACAGCGCCCATTCCTATATGATGCTGACCGATTCCGGCTTTGCCTGGAAAGATCTTGAAGGCAGCATATACCATACACTCGCATTGGATTGCCCAAACTGCGGTTGAATCAATCGCTTGTGCGGTGTAAAATAAAGTGGGGTGGGATTCTTTTGTCCCACGCGCCAACAACCATACAAATTTCATCATATAAAGGCAATACCGCATAATTCTAAGTGCCGATACGGCGAGCGAGGTGCGGCAG
>OLOD01001793.1_pt1 | contig 12401 bp, 10 predicted proteins | sample 1671921 | NCBI WGS metagenome assembly OLOD01 (sample SAMEA3136626, study PRJEB25190) | human gut metagenome | biome: human gut; feature: human-associated habitat; material: faeces | place: Austria | collected 2013
ACATATTGAAGAAAAAGGTATGGTTGCTCTTGATGCAAAAATCTTTTATGAAATCATCCGAAGACTTCCGGATAATGATGTAACCATCACAACTGACAGTAATTATGTTGCAACGATCACCTGTGAAAAAGCGAAGTTTACCATTCCAGGAAAGGCAGGTGAGGATTTTGCTTATCTTCCTGTTATTGAAAAAGATGAATCCCTTACTTTATCTCAGTTTACTTTGAAAGAGATGATCCGTCAGACGATCTTTTCTATTGCAGTGAATGAAAATAACCGTCTGATGACCGGAGAATTGTTCGAAATCAAAGATAACTGTCTGAAAATTATTTCTCTTGACGGTCACCGTATTTCTATCCGAAAGATGCCTCTTAAGAGAGAATATTCCGACCGTAAGATTGTCGTTCCTGGAAAGACACTCGGTGAAATAAGCAAAATTCTGTCCGGTGAGATCGATGACCAGGTAAATATTTATTTTACAAAAAACCACATTTTATTCGAGTTTGACCAGACCATCGTCGTATCCAGACTGATCGAAGGAGAATATTTCCGTATTGATCAGATGCTTTCCAGTGATTACGATACAAAAGTCAGTGTCAACAAAAAAGAATTTCTTGACTGTATCGACCGTGCAACCCTGCTTGTAAGAGAAGGTGACAAAAAGCCGATCGTTATTGAGATCACAGATGGCAGCATGGAACTCAAGATTGATTCTGCTATGGGATCCATGAATGAAGAAATTGATATTGAGAAATCCGGTAAAGACATCGTGATCGGATTCAACCCGAAATTCCTGATCGATGCTTTGAAAGTTATCGACGATGAAGTGATCAACATGTATCTGATGAATCCGAAAGCACCATGTTTTATCAGAGATGATGAAGAAAATTACACATATCTGATCCTGCCGGTCAACATCAGCCAGAATCAGAGCAGATAATGCAGGTGTTTAGGTGTTAATCAGTCAGGATAATAAGAGGTGAATGGATTTGGAAATCAAAATTAGAGATGAATTTATCAAACTTGGCCAGGCACTGAAACTTGCTGACCTTGTATCAGACGGCGTTGAGGCAAAATATGTGATCAACGACGGACTTGTAAAAGTAAATGGCGAAGTAGATACCAGAAGAGGCCGCAAGGTTTATGGTGGTGACGTTATTTCCTATAATGGCCAGGATGTGAAGGTTCTGTCCGGAAACGAGTAAAATGGCTTATATTGAATCCATAAAATTAAGCAATTTCAGAAATTACGAATCACTGGAACTTTCTTTTGACAAAGGAACTAATATTTTTTATGGGGATAATGCCCAGGGAAAAACAAATATCCTGGAGTCTGTGTATCTGTGCGGAACCAGCAAATCCCATAAAGGAAGCAAAGACCGGGAGATCATCCGCTTTGAACAGGATGAAGCCCATATCCGCATGATGGTGGGAAAAGATTCCATGTCTTATAAGATTGACATGCATCTTCGGAAAAATAAGGCCAAGGGCGTGGCAATCAACGGGCTTCCCATAAAGAAGGCGAGAGAGCTTCTCGGCGTGGTGAATCTGGTTTTCTTTTCCCCGGAGGATCTGAATATTATCAAAAACGGTCCGGGAGAGCGACGAAGATTCATGGACGCGGAGCTTTGTCAGCTGGATAAATTATACCTCACAGATCTTGCCGGATACAATCATGTTCTGAACCAGAGAAATAAGCTGCTGAAGGATATGTATAAGCAGCCGGATCTTGGGGCGACTCTGGATGTATGGGATATGCAGCTGGTAAATTATGGCCGTAAGATCATTGGCAAAAGAAGAGAATTTGTGGAATCTCTCAATGAGATCATTAAGGAGATTCACAGAAATCTTACCGGTGGTATTGAGAATATAGAAATTATTTATGAACCGAGTGTGGAGAGCGAAGCATTGGAAGAGAGTCTTTTCCGGAACAGAGACCGGGACCTTCGGATGAAAATGACTTCATCCGGACCTCACAGGGATGACCTGATGGTGGCTGTAAATGGAATTGACATCCGCAAATATGGTTCGCAGGGGCAGCAGAGAACAGCAGCTCTTTCCCTGAAACTTTCGGAGATTTATCTGGTGGAGAAGATCATTCATGATAAACCGGTTCTGCTTCTGGACGATGTCCTTTCGGAGTTGGACAGCAGCCGGCAGAATTATCTTCTTGAGAGTATTCATGATATTCAGACCATGATCACCTGTACTGGTCTGGATGATTTTGTCAGTCATCAGTTTACGATCAATAAAGTGTTTCACGTTGTGGCGGGGCATGTGTATCAGCCGATGGGATGTCCTGCGGATAAATAAGCTTGCGAAGTAGTATGCGATATGCTAAACTGGCATTAACTATGGAAAGTTGGTGAAAAATTTGGACAAAGAGGAATTTCGGGTTAAACTTGAAGAGATTAACCATTTAGTAGAACAGAAAGACTATAAGGGAGCCATGAATGTTGTAGACAGCATTGACTGGCGCCGTGTGAAAAATGTTCGTACCCTTTGTGTGGTTGGTGAAATCTATGCTGCCAATAAACGCTATGAGGACAGCAAGGAAATTTTCCTGCTGGCTTATCACAGAGCCTCCATTGGTAAGAACATTCTTTATCGTCTTGTAGAAGTTTCCTTGAAGCTGGGACAGGTTTCCGAAGCAGTGGAATTTTATCAGGAGTACAGGGAAGTTGCGCCAAATGATAATACGCAGTACATCCTGAAATACAAGATCCTGAAAGAAAAAAAGGCTCCTCTTGCAGAGCAAATCAAGGTTCTGGAGGATTATAAGGAGAAAGAATTTACCGAAAAATGGTCTTACGAGCTTGCCAAACTGTACTATCAGGATGGTGACAAAGAGAAATGTCTGGAGCTTTGCAACGAGATCATTCTCTGGTTCAACGAGGGTAACTACGTGATGAAGGCTATGGACCTGAAACAGCGTATGGGTGCTCTTACCGGCGAGGAGAAAGAGCGGTATGAACAGCAGTTTGTACCGAAGCTTCTGAAACCTGAGGAAGCAGATACCATCAAGGAAGAAGAGAAAGCACCGGAAGCTGAGAAACAGGGAAGTGAATCTATTGAAAGTATTCAGATCAAGAATGAGGATCTGGATGGCGTAGAGAGTCTTCAGGATAAAATTTCCAAAGGACTTCGTGACATTTTTGGAAGCCGTAAGATGGATGAAATGGAAGACAGCATTGTTTCCACTGAGCAGACGAAAGAGGTTCAGGAAGAAATGCTTCGTGATCCGGCTTCCGAGAAAGAATATGAAAGTGTACCGGAGTTGGAGCCTGAAACTGGCAAGGTGAAAGTGGAGAATACCAAGGAGACTGTTGCTGAAGAATCTGTGAATACAGCAGATGAGACTGCAGAGAAATCAGCGGAAGCAGTTTCAGAAGAAAATACAGAAGGTTTAGAGAATGCAGATGGTTCAGAGTCTGCAGAAGAGAAGAAGACATTTTCCACAGAAACAGAAAAACCTGTTGAGAACCTGAAAATGCCTACACTGAATATTCCGGATTCTATGAAGAATATGGTACCGGAAGAGATTGAGGTTCCCAAGGCACCTGTACAGAATAACCTTTTCAGTGATGAGGCTGATGCTGCGGAAAAAATGAAAGATGAGAAACCTGCATTTGATTTTTCAAATTTCAATCTGGAGGATACGATTCTTGCTGCTGCTTCTGCACAGGGAATTGAAATTCCGGATGAGAAGGTAGATGAAGAAAAAGTTCAGGAAGAAAATAAAGAAATTGTAGAAGTCGCCAAAGAAATATCTACGCAACCTCAGAAAGCTGTAAAAGAAGAAAAAGTAGAGAAGATTCCGGAAGAAGAGGAAGTTATCACTGAGGACGAGGAAGAAATCGAGCCAGAACCAGAGCAGAAAAAGCCGGTTGTAGAACTTGAGGAAGAGGAATTCCTTTCCGAAGAGGATCTTCAGGCTGCTGAGGATGAGTTTATGAATGGTCCGGCAGGACATAAGGAGAAAGAAGAGCCTTCTGATGATTCCATGTCTGAGGATGAATTTATTGCCAAGCTTCTCAGAGAGAGCATTGGAGAAGAAGAGGATGAGGATATGCCTCCAGCTGCAGATGATGTGGTTGAAACTGAAGATGCAGAGGAAGAACCGGAAGATTCTGAGGACGAAAACTTTGATTTTGATGAGGATGAAGAGGAAGAAGAGTCTTCTGAATCTCTTTCCGAGGAAGAAGAACTGGAACAGTTTATTGATTCTATTCAGCCAAAGGATAAGAGAAATCCATGTGACATTGTGCCAAGAGAGAAATCACTTACCGATGATGAGAAGAAGCTGTTTACATATTTTGTAAAGGTTCCGGGAATGCGGGAACAGCTGATCAGTGCACTTTGCGATGTGCAGATGGCAGCGGCTGATAAGACCTCCAAGACTGGAAACGTGATCGTCATGGGTGGTAAAGAAACTGGTAAGACAAGACTGATCGCAAGTCTGATTCCGGCAATCTGTAAAGAACTGAATCTGCCGGCTTCCAAGGTGGCTTATGTGTTTGCCGATCAGCTGAATGAGATGGATATTACGAAAGTGATCGGTAAACTTAGCGGTGGTTTCCTTGTTATTGAGAATGCTAATCAGCTGACACAGGAAACAGTGGATATTTTGGATAAGGCTATGGAGTTCCGCACAGACGGACTTACTGTGATTATTGAGGATGAGAAGATTGGAATGCGTAAGCTGATTGCAAAATTCCCGAAATTTGCCAAGAAGTTTACATCCATGATCAACATTCCGGTATTTACCAATGATGAACTTGTAAACTTTGCAAGAGTTTACACCAAGGAAAATGGTTACAAGATCGATCAGATGGGAATGCTTGCATTGTATAATCTGATCGGTGTGAACCAGAAAGAAGACCAGCCTATGAACATTGGCGCAGTTAAGGAAATGCTTGACGCAGCAATGGCGAAATCCCAGGGCGGACTTCTGAAATTTAATAAGAAAAAAAGAGTAGACCGCGATGGATTTACGGTTCTTTATGAGAAAGATTTTGCAAAATAAGTAATAGGGAATTGCAGACAGCTTCCCAGATTGTGTGATTTGCAGATAATGATTAAATAATTTAAAAGAAAGAGGAAATTAATATGACCAGACCTTATTTAGGAAATCCGAAATATACCATTGAAGTTCTTCAAAAGTATAATTTTGCTTTCCAGAAAAGGTTTGGTCAGAATTTTCTTATCGATACCCATGTTCTGGAAAAAATAATCGAGGCTTCCAAGATCACCAAGGATGATTTTGTTCTGGAAATCGGACCGGGCATTGGAACCATGACCCAGTATCTGGCTGAGGCAGCCAGAGAAGTGGTGGCTGTAGAGATTGATAAGACATTGATCCCGATTCTGGAAAATGATACTTTGAAAGACTGGGATAATGTGACTGTGATTAACGAGGATATCCTGAAAGTTGATATTGCGGCGCTGGCACAGGAGAAAAATGGGGGTAAGCCTATCAAGGTGGTTGCCAATCTGCCTTATTATATTACTACACCAATCATCATGGGACTTTTTGAAAACCATGTTCCTATTTCTTCCATTACCATTATGGTACAGAAGGAAGTGGCAGACAGAATGCAGGTTGGTCCTGGAACAAAGGATTACGGTGCTTTGTCCCTGGCTGTTCAGTATTATGCCAGACCGCAGATCATTGCGAATGTTCCGCCGAACTGTTTTATGCCAAGACCGAAGGTGGGAAGTGCTGTTATCCAGCTTGTGAGATACGAAGAGCCGCCCGTGCAGGTGGAGAATGAGAAGCTGATGTTCAGGCTGATCAGGGCATCTTTTAATCAGAGAAGAAAAACATTGGTAAACGGACTGAAGAACTCCCAGGAGCTTGATTTTTCAAAAGAGGAAATTGAGAAAGCTATGGCAGAGACCGGAATTCCGGTAAATGTGAGAGGCGAAGCGCTTACGTTAGCAGAATTTGCTGATCTTGCGAACGTATTTAATAAATTGAGATAGGTATCAAGAACGGGGCGTGAGCCTCGTTCTTGATATCTTAGGATTATTTTGCAGCGTAGCGTTGCGGCTTCTGTAATCCTTCATATTCGGAAATGATTTACTGCATAAATCTCATACAAATAAAAATCACCCGGTGGCTAGACGGGTGATTTTTATTTTGTCTCAAATATATTTTTTAAAAGGAAGGAGAGTCAATCACTTTTGGGTGACTGACATATGAAAAAGAAATTTTATAAAAATAATGTTGGCTGTTATTATTTTTATGCTGTTAGTATATCGGGAAAGTTTGAAAGAATCGTGTTTATCTTATGAAAAATTAGTGAACGAATTTGAAAAGATTTGTAACTCTCTGGAAAATGGGCTGTTTTTGGAGATTAGTTATAAAAAGATTATAAAGTTTTTAGATACATTTTACAAATAAAAGGAAAAGGTGTAGTATAATGGGCTGGAATCTGGAGGAAGATTTATTTCCGATATTGATTAAATTTCAGAAGAAAATTATTTGATATGAGGAAATCAGATCATAAATATGACCAGATTCCAGCAGTTTGTAAACAGAATATTAACTATTGCTGGTCAGAATATGAACAGCAGCTATTTAATTGTTACTGGAGAGATTTTGAACAGATGACATTTAATCGTTACTGGGCAAGTCTTGAACAGTAACATTCAATCAGGAGGTAATTATCATGATAAAAATGAAAAAATCAGCAGCACTTATTCTTGCAGGAGTCCTTGCCTGTTCCATGCCGATGCCGGTTATGGCATCCAGTGATACAGAAGTGGTAGAAAGTCTTCTGGACAGTGGAATTGATTTTCTTGCTTCTGACCCTGGAAAAGCAGTAGACATTATTATGTATGCCAAGGATCTTGTAGACCAGCAGAATATCACAGATGACCAGGTACGAAGTGCTGTAACTCAGGCAGCAGACCATTTTGGTGTATCTCTTTCTGATTCAGATGTAGATTCCCTTGTTTCTGTAGTACGCAAGGTTCTGGATGCAAAAATTGACGAAGATGCTCTTAGAAGCGATGTAAATTCTGTATACAGTAAGCTGCAGGATATGGGAGTTACAAAGGATGATGCCAAAGGTCTTGTGTCGAAGTTAATCGAATTTGTAAAAGGATTATTCGAATGAGAAATGTAAAATGTGCAAAATGTATAACTTTACCAAATTAAAGTAAAGATGCAAATGTGGTAAATTTATAAAAAAGGAGGAAAATGAAAGAAGAAATTGTGCAAATAAAACAAATGTTCATTATTCGTTTACAATTTGCATGTATTTTGTTCATAAGTATCTGATACTATATAATCAGTTCGAAAGAACATATACAGAAGACGTTGTAATGACACCATTACACATAAAATTTTTTCATAATAATCGCCCCGGCAGTTACTGCCGGGGCACTCCTCGTTTTAGAGCGTATTTGAAAAATCATTCCTGCAATCTGCACGCTCTGGAGCGTGTTTGAAAAAGGTTTTCTGCAAGATGTGCGTCACAATTTGCGGGAGAATTTGTCTGAATATGCCGCTCTTTAAACGCCAGATATTACACTCTGACGATTAAAGAGCGGTGTTTTTTCGAATGTACATTCCAAAATTTATTTGCAACGAATAAGCGGTGTGCTATAATGGAGCAAAAACAGGGGCAAAGGAGTCTAGGTCATGGCAGAGACAATGAAAGATTACGAAGCAGAACTTGAAGCTTCTTTTAAGAAAATTGAAGAAGGCGACATTCTCACCGGAATAGTTGTGAGTGTAGATGATAAAGAAATTATTGTAGATTTAAAATATTACGCAGAGGGCATTATCCCGGTAGAAGATTACAGCAGAGAGCCAGGCTTTAACGTTAAAGAAGAAGTACACCCTGGAGACGAAGTTTCCGCCACAGTCGTAAGAAAAGATGATGGAAACGGCAACATCCTTTTATCCAAAGTTGAGGCTACTGATGTCCTGGCGTGGGACAAATTAAAAGAGCTGAAAGCTTCAGGAGAGGTTCTTGATGTAGTGGTAAAAGGTGTAGTAAACGGCGGCGCAGTTGCTTATGTAGAAGGTGTGCGCGGCTTTATCCCGGCCTCCAAGCTGGCCTTGAATTACGTAGAAGACACCAACGAATATCTGAACAGGCACATCCAGGTTCAGGTAATCGATGTCAATAAAGAGGACAAAAAACTGATCCTTTCTGCGAAAGAAATTTTAAGGGAAAAAGCAGAAGAGGAAAGAAAAAATAAAATTTCCAATATCCAGCCAGGCTTTGTAACAGAAGGAATTGTAGAAAGCCTTCAGCCATACGGCGCATTTGTAGATCTTGGAAACGGCGTATCCGGACTGGTACATATTTCCCAGATTTGCGAAAAGAGAATCCGTAAACCATCCGAAGTTCTTGCTGTTGGAGATAAGGTGAAAGTAAAAGTAACTGCAGTGAAAGATGGAAAACTGAGCCTGAGTATCAAAGAAGCGACTGATATGATGGCAAAAGAAGTGGAAGAAGAGGAAATAGAAATCCCACAGTCCGGAGAAGAGGCAACCACATCTCTGGGATCTTTATTTGCAAATATTAAACTGAATTAATATAAAGTGCAGATTTGGACGATTAAGACAATTGCCCGAAATGAAAATCTTCTGTAGAGCGTGTTTGAAAAGTAGACCCGAAATAAAAGACTCTGTTTACAGATGAAAAGTAGGAGAATAAGATGTCGATAAAAGCAGTTGATCTGAATTATGTATACGGAAATGGTACAGCCTTTGAGCAGCATGCTCTTTTTGATGTGAATTTTGAGATCCAGGATGGAGAGTTTGTAGGCATTATAGGACATACAGGTTCTGGAAAATCCACATTGATCCAGCACTTAAACGGGTTGATCAAGGCAAGCTCTGGTGCATTATATTACAATGGAGAAAATATTTATAAAGATAAATATGATATGAAAAAGCTGCGCAGCAAGGTAGGACTGGTATTTCAGTACCCGGAGCATCAGCTTTTTGAGATCGATGTATTAACAGATGTATGTTTTGGACCGAAAAATCAGGGGCTTTCTGAGGAGGAGGCAAAGGAAAAGGCGAAAAAAGCCTTAGGTCTGGTAGGTTTGGATGAATCTTACTACAGTCAGTCACCTTTTGAACTGTCTGGTGGTCAGAAGCGAAGAGTTGCAATTGCAGGTGTACTTGCCATGGAACCGGAAGTCCTGATCTTAGATGAGCCCACAGCAGGTCTGGACCCAAGGGGAAGAGATGAGATTTTAGATCAGATCGCAAGACTTCATACAGAGCGGAAGATGACTATTATCCTGGTGTCCCATAGTATGGAAGATGTTGCAAGATACGCAGGAAGACTGATCGTTATGAACCATGGACAGAAGATATTTGACGGCTCTCCAAGAGAAGTGTTCCGTCATTATAAAGAATTAGAAGCCATTGGTCTGGCAGCACCCCAGGTAACGTATCTGGTCCATGATCTGAAAGAAAAGGGACTGGATATTGATAATGATATTACCACAGTGGCAGAAGCAAAAGAGGCGATTCTTGCATTGTGGGATAAAAAGAGAAAGCGGCAGGTATAAAAATGCTGAGAGATATAACTTTAGGACAATATTATCCGGTGGAATCATCGATCCACCGTCTGGATCCAAGAACAAAGCTTTTCGGGACAATGGTGTTTATTCTGTCCCTTTTTGTGGCAAATAATATATGGGGATATCTTTTGGGAACCATTGCACTGGCAGCTGTGATCATTCTGACCAAGGTGCCGCTGCGCTTTATCTTAAAAGGTTTAAAAGCTATTGTGATCTTACTGCTGATCAGTGTCAGCTTTAACTTATTTCTTACTCCGGGACAAGAATTGATCCGTTTCTGGATTTTTAAGATCACCTGGGAAGGTATCCGTCTGGCAGGTTTTATGGCAGTACGCCTGATCTATCTGGTAGTAGGTTCTTCTCTTATGACACTGACGACTACACCGAACCAGCTGACAGATGGACTGGAAAAGGGGCTGGGATTTTTAAAACGGTTCCATGTACCGGTCCATGAGATTTCTATGATGATGTCCATTGCTCTGCGCTTTATTCCAATCCTGGTAGAAGAAACAGATAAGATCATGAAGGCACAGATGGCAAGAGGTGCTGATTTTGAGTCTGGAAATCTGGTGCAGAAAGCGAAAGCCATGATCCCACTGTTGGTGCCGTTATTTATTTCTGCTTTCCGCAGAGCGACAGATCTGGCAATGGCTATGGAAGCAAGATGTTACCGCGGTGGAGAAGGAAGAACAAAGATGAAACCGCTTCAGTACAGCCAGAGAGACCATGAGGCATATATGATCTTTGCCCTTTATTTTGTGCTGGTCATTGCTTCCAGAGTGTATCTGTAAATGTATCCTGTATACAGAAAAAATAACGGAAGTTCTGAGCGGTATATGTGATGCAGGAAAAATAACGGAAGTTCTGAGCGGATATATGTGATGTAGGAAAAATAACGGAAGTTCTGACTAGATACATGTGATACAGGAAAGTATAAGGAGAACAGAAACATGAAAAAACGGGTCCTTCTGAGAGTGGCCTATGATGGGACCAACTATCATGGCTGGCAGGTGCAGCCAGGAGCAGTGACCATTGAACAGGTGTTAAATGAAAAATTAACGGATCTTTTAGGAGAACCTATTGAAGTAATCGGAGCCAGCCGCACGGATTCTGGTGTTCATGCCATGGGAAATGTAGCAGTTTTTGATACAGAACACCGCATGCCGGCAGATAAAATATGTTTTGCCTTGAACCAGCGCCTTCCGGAAGATATACGCATACAGTCATCTATGGAAGTGGAGCCGGACTGGCATCCGAGAAAACATCATTGCACTAAAACGTATGAGTATAAGATCTTAAACCGTAAAATGGAAGTGCCGTCCCTGCGTCTATATACTCATTTCTGCCATTTTGACCTGGATCTTGATAAAATGCGCCAGGCAGCAAAACTGCTGACTGGAGAACATGATTATAAAAGCTTCTGTAATGTGCGTACACAGGTATTAGACACTGTGCGCACTGTATACAGTATTGACATAGAAAAAGACAAAAATGATGTGATCACCATCCGGGTATGTGGGAATGGATTTCTTTATAATATGGTCCGTATCCTTGCGGGAACACTTATGGCAGTGGGAATGGGTCAGAGAACACCAGAGGAAATGCCAAAGATCCTTGCAGCCTGCGACCGGGCGGCAGCAGGTCCTACAGCACCGGCAAAAGGTCTGATGCTGGCAGGTATGGAATATCAGGATTAAATCTTTTATAGACGATATAGACAAGCTATGATGGATTATAATAAAAAAGGTGAGTTAAAAAAGTGAATTCCAATTTGCAAGTGAGATATGATAAAAAAACCTTGAAAATATAAGGATTTAGCTAAGAAAATGGCTTGACATGTGAAAACAGATATTATATAATAAGAAACTGTGACGTTGAGAGTAAATGCTCATCCAAAGCCCCGGAGCGGAGCATTTCATTGATAAATACTTCCCAATATTTATCACATATAGCGATCATCTGTAAAGATGTAATTTAGGTTGAAATTAACAGGAGGTTAACCAATGAAGAGTTTTATGGCTAGTCCAGCGACAATTGAGAGAAAATGGTATGTAGTTGATGCTACAGGTTATACATTAGGACGTTTATCATCTGAGGTAGCTAAAGTTTTAAGAGGAAAGAATAAGCCAATCTTTACCCCACACATCGACTGTGGTGATTATGTTATCGTAGTTAATGCTGATAAGGTAAAAGTTACTGGCAAGAAGTTAGATCAGAAAGTATATTACAACCACTCTGATTACGTAGGTGGCATGAGAGAAACCACTCTGCGTGAGATGATGGCTAAAAAGCCAGAGAAGGTTGTTGAGTTAGCAGTTAAAGGTATGCTTCCAAAGGGACCTCTGGGAAGAAGCATGTTTACAAAGCTTCATGTATATGCAGGCCCAGAGCATGAGCAGGCAGCACAGAAACCAGAAGTTTTAACATTTTAATGAGGATCGGAGGAAGAAAGTATCATGGCTAGCGCAAAATTTTACGGAACAGGCAGAAGAAAAAAATCTATCGCCAGAGTATATTTAGTACCAGGTACAGGTAATATCACCATCAACAAGAGAGACATCGATGAGTATCTTGGTCTTGAAACTTTAAAGCTGATCGTTCGTCAGCCATTAGTTGCAACTGAGACAACTGATAAGTTTGATGTATTAGTAAACGTTCGCGGCGGCGGCACAACAGGACAGGCTGGTGCAATCCGTCACGGTATCTCCAGAGCACTTCTTCAGGCAGACGCTGATTACAGACCAGTTCTGAAGAAAGCAGGTTTCTTAACCAGAGACCCAAGAATGAAAGAAAGAAAGAAGTACGGTCTCAAAGCAGCTCGTCGCGCTCCGCAGTTCAGCAAG
>OLOD01001794.1_pt1 | contig 12398 bp, 9 predicted proteins | sample 1671921 | NCBI WGS metagenome assembly OLOD01 (sample SAMEA3136626, study PRJEB25190) | human gut metagenome | biome: human gut; feature: human-associated habitat; material: faeces | place: Austria | collected 2013
ATCTCTGTTTCTCTGAGAATGCAGTTGAGAAAGCAATTGCTGCTATCAAAGACGGCGCCTGCATTGTGACAGATACACACATGGCGGATTACCGGCATTGACTTCTGAATCTGATAATGAATTGTGGAAAATTTATTTGGATGAACGTAACGCCGAGTTGATGCTTGAGAATGACCGCTACTTTACTTTATTGCGATATGGCATTAATAAGTTGAATGCAGAAGTGATAGATCAACTGAATCGTGGATATATGCGGAAACTGGATATTGCATCTGACGGAAGCTCTTATCAATATATAGGCCTACCGTTTGAAGCTGAAGCCAATAGACTTGTATTTAACAGATATCGTTATTTATACCCTGTGGCTAAGGAATACATTGATGCCAATTCCAATTATAAGCAAAATCCCAGATATTAACTTTAAAGATTGAAACTGATGAAGAAAAATATATTTTTCCTTTTGCTCGGATGTATAGTTTTGTTTACATCCTGTTTGAAATCAGGCCTTGATGACATTGAGGATTCTGACCAATGTTCCATATCTTCTCTTACAATGGAATATCGTTGGATCACCCAAAATGCAAATGGCTATGATCAGTTGTCGCGCCAGCAGATGACACTTTCTGGTACTACTCCAAACGAAAACAATGAGATCCATATTACGGTTACTGTACCTTCTGCAAGTTCATCTTTCCCTAAGGAAGTGAGACAGCATGTTTCGCTGGACGGCTTGTATTTGATTGCGGTTATCAGTTCTGCTGCCAAGATTATACCTTTGGAGGGTGCGCCAAGCTTAGGCGTTCCGGAAACTTTTGAAATAGGTAAGGACTACCGTTATGAAGTGACGGCAGCCAATGGGAAAAAAGCAGTATATCGTATAATAATAGAAGATTTTATTAAATGATTTTTTAATGGGTATAATATAATAGCAAAGAAAGACAATGAATAAAATGAATAATTTATTATGGGGAATATTATTGCTTTGTACCTGTTTATGTATAGGTTGTAGCAATGACGGTTCGGATAGTTCCAGTACACCTCCCATTGTAACGGGCTTCTTTCCAAAGGAGGGGGATGCTGGTACGCAAGTGACTATTAGCGGAGAATATTTAGGTTCTTCTTTCGAAGGCAATGTTTATTTCAATGGTATAGAAGCGGCGGAATATGTCAGCTATACAGACAAAGAAATTGTAGCTGTCGTTCCCAATGGCTATGTTAGTGGTCCAATTACCATTAAAAGGGGAAATACGGTGACAAGGACAGAAGAATATTTTAAATTTAAAAGCAGCAATCCTGAAGATAATTATGTAATGGGTACATTCCGTACAACTGTGACCTGTAAAGATGTAGTATATTTTACAGGTAAAGCTAATCCTTGCGACTATACCAGTGAAGATGCCACGAGCGGTTGCATTGGCGAAATGGGGAAAAATGCGGATTACAAAGGTAGCAGTGATGCAAAGAGTTTTGCACTGTGGGATTCTACTTCGGGTGATATGGTTATTTTCAAAGTAGAGATCACGGATATAGGCCGATATTACCTATCTTGCGCTTCGGCGACAAATGCTAATGGTATTTCTGCGAATGTAGAGGTTAGCAACGACTTGGAAACATTGAAAGATGTTTCATCTTTGAATGGTAGCCATACGATGGGTATCGTCAACAATGGTAAGTGGAATGATTTTTCTAATAAACTGGAATTTGGTGGATATTCATTGATTGTACCTGGCACTTATTATGTCAGAGTCGTGATGCTCAATGAAGCAGGTAGTGGTGGAACGGCATGTCTCAAGTTTATAGAAATATTCAATTAACAGATAAATAACGGATAATATTATGAAGAATATTTTGCGATATATGTTTATTATAGCCGGTATATTAACGCATGGTGTGTTTGCCGGTTGTAGCGACGATGGAAAGTTAGGTTCAGCGTCTATCGATATTAACGGTTTTACACCGATGGAAGGGTTGCCCGGAACGGAGGTGCTTATCACTGCTTCTGGTCTTGGAGATCAGGCAAGAGTGTTTTTTAATGAAACAGAGGTTACTGAATATGTATCTCGTTCAAGTGATGCCGTCGTAGTAAGAGTGCCCGATAATGCTAGTTCGGGTAGAATCGGTGTATTGAATGGTGATGCTTTCGGCTTTTCTATAGAAGAATTTACGTTTATCCCGAGTGCTGTCATTCAAGGTTATTCTCAAAATACAGCTCCTGTAGGAGAAACGTTAATCATTAACGGTCGTAATTTCTTTGAAATAGATATTGAAGATGTCATTGTGAAATTCGGTAATGCCGTGGCTTCTGTTATTTCTGTCACTTCCAGTGCTATTACGGTCGTAATTCCTGAAGGAGCAGAAACAGGTAATATTACCGTGCAATTTGGAGACATTCAGACTGTGGAAGGGCCACTTTTCACCGTAGGAAAGGTTGTGATTATCGTATCTGATTATTTGGTGGATACCAAAAATTATGAGGCGGGTGGAGGAACATTCGTTGTGTCTGACAACTATATTGATGGAACCAAAAACGGTGCTTACTTGATTTATAAGGTTGTACCCGAAGCTGATGGTCTTTACGATATCAAGGCCCAAATGTCAACAAATCAAGGCTACAACTGTTATGTCAATATTGACATGGGCACGGATCTGGATGTTCTGAATGCTAAAGCTATTGATCAGTCACTTACCAAGCAAATACAAAACTTGGGTGGATGGGCTGCCATGGGGGATTATTCCTATGGACCGTTCAAACTTAAAGGTGGTAATACTTATTATCTTCGTATCTCTTATTTAGCCGATGGTACTTCGTGGGTTTGTAACCTTACGAATCTCATTCTTCATTATGCTGACGATCAGGAGACTAGCGGAATAGAGGTGGATAATGAATCGGGACTAGGCTATAACCTCTATGCCAATAATTTCGATGAAGGAACTCTTCTCCTTCCTTTTCTGGCACGTGCTGTGGGAACCAACTATGTAAAGGTCGTAGATCAGTGTGCCGAATTTTACTATGATCCGCAAATGATGGTTGAGCATCCGGGAGAGCGTGCTTATAAAGGAGCAGAGGTATCTTGTGACGAATATTCTACCAAGAGTGAAGGGTGGTATGGTTACCGACTTTATCTTCCAGAGGAGAAGTTTCCGAAAAATGCCGCAGGTACTATCATCACACAAATCTTTAATAATGGCTATGGTAATACGTGGGCAGGTCATTTGCACATCGATGGCGAAAAACTGATTATTGCTTATCGTGGCTCTTCGGCGAGCACTGCGCAAATTGATGCAGAGGTCAGTTCGTTAGAGTGGGGCAAATGGATAAAGCTAGTTATCAATTTTCAGGCAGGAACTGGCAATAAGGGGCACATTCGTATTTGGGTGGGTGAAGAAATTAGTGAAGATCAACCTACATTAAATCTTGAAAATATTAATTTGGGATTTGGTTCATGGACGGACTCCAATACATTAGATGATAGTTATCTTAGTTGTAAATTCGGTCTTTACGTGGCTGATGAGCATGAGCGCACCATTCGTTTTGATGATTTAAAGGCATTGGAAGGTAACCCGGAAGGAGCGTTTGACATTGTAAAGCCCGGAAATTAATAAGATTTCCTGTTTAAGTATTTAGTTCAATATATAAATATATATGTGAGGGTACATTGAGAATTAATTGACATTAATGTACCCTCTTTGAATTTTTAGAGAACTGATTAATTATCACAACCATGAAAACGATGTTTTTATTTGCGGTGTTTTTTTCGGGACTGTTTTCTTTGTCAGCTCAAAATATCACGGATATAGCGGTGATGAAGGACAAATCGGCAGATATTTTGATTGAGAACGATTCGCAGGTATCGTCCATAGACGACTCTGTGTTTATTCATCCGGACAGAATCCGCTATGACCAGCGTTGCATACAAATTGATGGTAAAGATGTATTCGTGTTCAGCGGTGCATTCCATTATTTCCGTGTACCGCAACCTTTGTGGGCGGATCGTTTCAAAAAGTTGAAAGAAGGCGGATTCAATTGTGTGGAAACATATATACCGTGGAATTGGCATGAACGAAAAATGCCCCATTCGCCACAAGACGAGTCTTGTTTGGATATGAAAGAACTGGATGACTTTCTGAAAATGGCAGAGGTTTTCGGGCTTTATGTGATTGTTCGTCCCGGACCTTATATTTGTGCAGAATGGAGCGGAGGTGGTTTTCCGCAATGGATAATGCAAAAGAAACCTGCAAAGACTACTTTTGATACTTGGCTGCAAAGTAACGACCCTGAATTTATGCGTTGGAATGAGCATTGGTACAAAGCTGTATGTCGTGTAGTGGCACCTCATCAGTTGACCCGGAAAGAAAGAGGACGTACAGGTGTTATCCTGTTCCAGGTAGAAAATGAGTTTAATCGGATAAAATGGTTTCCTAAAGAGGCGAAGAAGGAGTATTTGGTTCAGCTTTCGCAAATCGTTCGCAAATATGGAATAGATGTTCCTATCATAACTTGCTGGACCAATGAAGCCCGTAACGTAGAGAACGGAGTTCTTAACGGCGTGGTAGATATGGTCAATAGTTATCCACGTTGGGAGATAGAGAAGAATTTTGGACGTTTAATTAATCAGCAGTTGCAGACACAACCCGGTAAACCACTTATTTCGGGAGAACTGCAAGGTGGATGGATGAGTGAAGTGGGAGGTAAGTTGAGTTGGGAACAAGATGGTTTATCGCCTGGACAAACACAGAATATAACATTATATGCTCTACAACGTGGCTTTTGTGGAATCAATTATTACATGACTGTAGGCGGGACAAACTTTGATGATTGGGGGGCCAGACAAATGACTGCTACCTATGATTATGCTGCTGGCATTGCTGAAAATGGCTCTACCAATGAGCGATATCGTCGTTTTCAGGGGTTGGCGCATTTGCTGAAGGAACATGGTACCCAAATAGCTCGTGCCAATGTGCTTCCTGTGGAGTATATTTCCACCGATCCTGATGTGAAACTGGCACTGCGTCAGGCTTCCAATGGTGACCGATATTATTTTGTGAGAACAGAGGAACATACCCGTCATCATTTTGGTAGTATACAGACTTCTGAATTTACTTTCAATTTTGCATTAGAGCCATTCGGTTCTATGGTCTATTATTTACCCGTCGGTGAGAGTAAAGGAGATTGGTGGCCTAAGCTTCCCGAACTGGAGACACGCCCGGTGGTCAAAGTTGATACTATAAAGTTGGAACTTGATAAACAGATCCCCGACTTGCTTCCCATACGTTGGAATAAACGGAAAGAAAGAGAATATTTGGATAATGATGGCATCTATGGACGGCATTTTGTTTATTATCGGACTTATGCTCCGCAAGGAAAAATTCTTGAGGTGGGGCGTATAGGACATAAATTGATAAATGGTACGGATGCAGATGAAGTATTGGTTTCTGTTCACGGAAAAAGGCTGCATATATGGAAAGAAGATGCGTATAGTGCATATTATCAATTACCGGGCGATTCTACTATTACCGGGCAGGTGGAGGTAATTATGCTATTTGAAAGTAAGGGACTGCATCATCACACCAAAAAGATTGTGGAAGATTATTGGGGGATTGGGGTAAACTATGTAAGATGTAATGGTGAGGAGCTTGCTTTGGAATATGCATATACGGAAAATGAACGTGGTCTTAACTTGTCTAAGGGGATTGTGTCGCAAGAAATGCAGACAGGAGTTGGAAAGCCGTATGAACCTCTATTATTATGGCATGTATATTCTTTCATTTTGCCAGAATATCCTCATAGAATATGGTTTCCTTATCATCTTCGTTTGGAGCATTCAGGAAACGGTTTTATCTATCTGAATGGACATTGTATCGGACGTTGCTGGCATAAAGGACCCCAGCGTGAGTATTATATTCCAGAGTGTTGGTTGAATCTGGGAGGTGAAAATCATTTGGTTGTCAGCTTACGCCCAACGATAGATGGCGCGGATATACGAAAAGCGGAAATCATACCTGTCACATGGATGGCGGAAAGAAGGGATTCATGGTAAAGTTTAATAATTGACAAACAAGGATATTTCTATGGTAAGATTAAAAAAGTTTTTGATGGCGTTAGTATATATGGTATGTTCATTGACCGTATCTGCCGATGAGTTGAAATTGTGGTATAGTCGTCCTGCAGCAGTTTGGACTGAGGCGTTGCCTCTAGGGAATTCCCGGTTGGGAGTGATGGTTTATGGCGGCACGGATGACGAAGAACTTCAGTTGAATGAGGAGACGATGTGGGGTGGTGGTCCTTATCGCAATGATAATCCTAAAGCATTAAAAGCTTTACCTCAAATCAGACAACTTGTGTTCGAGAGACGTTATCGGGAGGCGCAGGCAATGGTAGCTCAAAATTTTGAGACTCCGCGCAATGGAATGCCTTATCAAACAATCGGTAGTTTGATGCTTCATTTCCCCGGTCATGAGTCAGCAACTGATTATTATCGTGATCTTGATATAGAGAAAGCAATAGCGACTACAAGTTACAGAGTGAGGGGAGTGAATTATAATCGTGAGATTTTCACCTCTTTTGTAGATAATGTGATTGTAGTTCGGTTGACTGCGGATAAGCCGAAAGCATTGTCTTTTACAGTTTCCTATAAATCTCCTTTAGAACACGAAGTAAGTAAATCAGGAAAAAGATTGTTCTTGAAAGGAAAAGGGGCGGATCATGAAGGTGTGTCCGGTGTGGTTCGTATGGAAACACAGACTGAAGTGAAAAATGAAGGAGGGCAAGTGACAGTGAGCGATGAAGAAATTAGAGTAGAAGGGGCGGATGCTGTTATTCTTTATATTTCTGCTGCAACTAATTTCGTGAACTATAAAGACGTAAGTGGAAATGCCCATAAAAGAGCTACTGCTTATTTGAATAACGCCCACAAGAAACCTTATGAACAAGCATATAAAGAACATATAGCCTATTATCAGGAACAATTTAACCGGGTAAAACTGGATCTTGGAACATCGGAGGAAGCGAAACAGGAAACCCATTTGCGTGTGAAACATTTCAATGAAGGGAAAGATATCTCATTGGCTACTTTGCTTTTTCAATATGGACGCTATCTGCTTATTTCCTCTTCCCAACCAGGGGGACAACCGGCTAATCTGCAGGGAATTTGGAATAATAGCCTGTTGGCTCCTTGGGATGGGAAGTATACAGTAAATATTAATTTAGAGATGAATTATTGGCCGGCAGAAATAACCAATCTAAGTGAAACTCACCTGCCATTAATGCAAATGCTAAAAGAACTTTCGGAATCAGGAAAAGAAACGGCTCGTACGATGTATGGTTGTGATGGTTGGGTGTTGCATCATAATACTGATATTTGGCGTTGTACAGGTATGGTCGATAAAGCTTTTTGGGGGATGTGGCCTAATGGAGGTGCTTGGTTATGCCAACATTTGTGGCAGCATTTTCTTTATACTGGTGATGAGGCTTTCTTGAAAGAAGCTTATCCGATTCTGAAAGGAGCTTCTGATTTTTTCCTGCATTTTTTAGTTGAACATCCTAAATATGGATGGGTGGTGACTTGTCCGTCCAATTCTCCGGAACATGGTCCGGAGGGAGACGAGAAAAAAGATGCTCCCTCAACAATAGCCGGCTGTACGATGGATAATCAAATAGTCTTTGAGTTATTTTCCAATACTTTGCGGGCTTGCCGGATATTGGGGGAAGATGTAATTTATGCAGATCGCCTGCAGCAGATGATAAATCGTTTGCCTCCGATGCAGATTGGTAAGTATAATCAACTACAAGAATGGCTGGAGGATGTAGATGACCCGGCAAGTGAACATCGTCACGTGTCTCATCTCTTCGGATTATATCCGGGCAATCAGATCTCTCCCTATACACATCCCCATCTCTTTCAAGCTGCCAGAAATTCACTGGTTCATCGGGGAGATCAGGCGACAGGGTGGTCTATTGGCTGGAAAATAAATCTATGGGCAAGACTTTTGGATGGAAATCATGCTTTTAAGATTATCAATAATATGTTAGTGTTGGTAGAACCGGAGAATGGAAATGGACGTACTTATCCTAATCTTTTCGACGCTCATCCTCCTTTTCAGATTGACGGGAATTTCGGATATACGGCCGGAGAAGCCGAGATGCTTTTGCAAAGCCATGATGGTGCTGTTCATTTACTTCCTGCATTACCTGATGCTTGGCGGAAAGGTACTGTAAGCGGGTTAGTTGCACGGGGAGGTTTCGTGGTAGATATGGAGTGGGATGGTGTACAACTATCCCAAGCGATTATACATTCTCGTTTAGGAGGAAATCTCCGGTTACGTTCGTATGTTCCTTTGAAAGGTGAAGGACTGTGTGAAGCAAAAGGTGAAAATACGAATTTAGTCTTTCAGCGTGCCGGAATAAAAGAACCGCTTGTTGCTAAAGATATTCATCCGCAATTTCCTATGTTATATAAGGTCTATGAGTATGATATAATGACTGAACCGGGAAAGACATATTCATTTGAAAGGCAGTAAGACATAGCCGGGCAATTTATGATGATTCTATTATTGGATAGTGATTGATATAATACAACTTTTCTTTAAACCGGAAAATAAAAACGAAAAGCTCTGCAAGAACGAAGGTTCTGTGCAGAGCTTTTTTACTGGTTAGGGTTAGGTTTATTTTATTGTTTTACCTTGATGATGTCATAATTCAGATCACTGACAGCTTCTTGCAAGCTATCGTTCACCAGACGAAGAGTGGTGTCATTCACAATCACGAAATACATCGGAGCTTCGCCATCCTTCGGAGTTAACTTAACGGCGGTCACAGGTTTTTTGTTCACTACCTTGTGTACAGTTTCTTGTTTTCCTTTTGAAGTGAAAGTCTTGTTTTGTCCTTGACCTTCAGCGTCGAGGTAAGTCATATCCAATGTATACACAGTGTCCATACCGTCAGTTGCAGCGTTCAGGGTCAGTACATAATCAATACCCGGACCGTCGGCAGCAGGAAGAGTACCTTCATAAACTTCAGTCAATTCGGTAATCGGAGTCATAGCAAGAGCTAGACTGTCTGCTTGAGCCTCTGCGGCTTTGTTTGCTTTTGATTTGCATGATGCCAAAGCAGCTAAGACTGCTGCTAACATAATTACTTTTTTCATCGTTAAGTGCTTTAAGTTAATATAAATATAGTGAGCTATTGCTCGTTTTTGCTATTCTATTCCTGTTCTTCGTCCCGTTTGATGACAAGCAGTTTGTCTACTCGTCCGCGGTCCATATCCACCACTTCGAATTGCAAATTCTTGTAGGTGAAGATGTCTCCTGCTTTCGGGATACGGCCAATCAGGAACATGGCTAATCCCCCCAGAGTGGTGAAGTCTTCCGATTCCAGATCTTCATAGGATAAAATACCCATTTCCTCCATGAAGTCGTCGATATTCATCGAAGCTTCCACCAGCATCGAACCATCCTGCCTGGTAACGATTTCTTCTTCTTCCGTTTCATCCTCTTCAAGGATGTCTCCGAAGATACTTTCAGTCAGGTCGTGCAGGGTGATGATACCCTCTGTGCTGCCATACTCGTTAACAACAACTCCGAACTTGTTTTTGTTCTTCTTAAATAGCTCTAAAACTTTATTTGCATACAAACTTTCCGGAATAAAGAGGGGAGGACGGGCTATTTCGCGTAAGTTAAACAGCTTTTTACTGCCTACCATCAGGATAATATCCTTTACGGAAACAACACCGAGAATTTCGTCTTTCCGTTCGTCCACCAACAGATATTTACTGTAATGTTCTTCTTCGATCGTCTTCATCACCTTTTCCTGCGTATCATCAGGGTGAAGGATAATGAGATCTCTGCGATGCGTCATCAGTTCGTTAGCCCGTTTGTCGGAGAAGCGGAACACGTCACGTATCATTTCTGTTTCCTTGTCAATCACACCCTGTTCCGAACTTTGATGGAGAATCATTTTGATTTCTTCTTGTGTCATGGGGCGTTCTTCGCTTTTCAGACCGATCAGTTTATTCAGTAGCCGGGTAGAGACACTTAGCAACCATACGAAAGGGTAGGAAACCTTTGTCAGCAGGATCATGATAGGACTGAATAATATCGCATAACGCTCCGGATTACTAAGAGCGATAGATTTGGGTACTAGCTCTCCGATAATCAGAGAAAGATAGGTGATGATTGCTACGGTAGTAACCATTGCCAGATTGCGTGCATAGGTTTCCGCTCCCGGGATAAGGGAAAAGAAAGGAACAAGGTCGTCGGCAATAGCCACACCACCATAGGCACCGGATACGATACCGATCAGAGTGATACCAATCTGAATGGTAGATAAGAACTTTTCCGGTTCTTCCAATTGTTTCAAAACTCCGCGGGCTGATTTGTTGCCTTTGGCGACAAGTGTTTCAAGACGTGCTTTGCTGGATGATACCAGCGCAATTTCATACATGGCAAAAATGCCATTCAGTACAAGTAAGAGAAGTATGATAAGAAATTCCATAAATGGATTAAAATGGTTATAGGGTCGAAATTACAAGAAATCAAGACACGATGCAAATATGTGTGACAGATTAATGAATATTTAATAATCGTGTTGTCTTTTTAGATGCAAATGACGCGGATAACACAGATCTAATAAAATGATAGATCCGTGTTTTCCGCGTCATCCGTATTTGAAGAGTTTTCTTACTTGTTATTTAGCGTAGGTTGCTGCTTTTGCTTTGGCACGCTCGATACGTTTCATTGTATCCGGGTGTGACGAGAACATCTTCTGCAGATAAGAAGCCTGTGGAGCATCTTTTGACAGTTCGGACAGTTTGGTCAGTGAGTTAGCCATCGCATACGGATCGATACCATTCTTTACACAGAACTCTACACCGTAATCATCTGCTTCACTTTCCTGTTTCTGCGAGTATTGCGCGCCTGCCAAAGCTTCCGCCATGGCTCCCAGTTCAGAGTCAGTCAACTTGGCTACTTTATCGTTGGTGGCGCCTGCTGCATTCTTTACAGCTGAACGGAGATAAGCATTCTTCATGGCATCTTTTGAGTCTGTGTGAATAACGTGACCGATTTTATGTCCTACCACAGCCATTACTTCTTCATCTGTCATAACATCCATCAGACCGGCACAAATACGTACACTACCGTCACCGCAGGCAAAGGCGTTTACGTCTATCACTTCGTATACACCGAAGTTAAGTTTCAGTCCGTCCACTTCTTTGATATGTCCGGTCAGTCTCTCCAGACGTTTGCCGTATTCGGAATCAGGTTTAGTTAAAGGATTATGAGCATCCATCCATACCATATATTCCTTGCTCATGTTAGCAATGTCCGCATCGGATAAAGTAACGGCTGATACTACGTCTTTACCGGCTTGTAACGCTTTTCCCAGATTAATCTTCTTGCCGAATTGTGCAGAAGCTGTCATACCCATGCCTAACAATACGAAGGCAATCATAGCAATTTCTCTTTTCATACTTTTTTCTAGTTTGATGTTTTATGTATAGTTAATATTCAAATGTTATTCCTAATGTAGGGAGTAATGTTCCGCTCGATTGTTTGATGCGTTTCATTTTATAGTGTTGGCTATCGGCGGGAGCTTCCGGATTCTCAATGATGCCCGTACTCATCAGTACGTCCTGCTGTTTCAATTTGCTTGCCGTGATATTTTGCAAGTCAAGATAGAATCCCAGCATACAATGTTTCAGATAAAATGTCTTGTCGATACGGAGGTCTACCTGTGCAAAGGCCGGAAGCCGTTCCTTATTGTATCTCGAATAGTCGTAATAGGCTTTGCCTTGTGCATCCCAGGCAGATACCAAGGATGATTTATCTTCATCATAAGGCGTATAAGGAGCACCGCCGATGCAACTGACTTTCATTCCGATGCTCCATTGGCGCGGTAGATTGTAGGTTCCCCGTAAGTTGAAGATATATCGGTTGTCCCATGCAGATGCAATGTATTCACTCTCTTTGTCGTTGCGGTATTCGCTTTTAAATAAGGTAAAGGAAGAAGCCAGATTCAGTTTCTTGGCGATCAGCCATTTCGCCAGAATCTCCGCACCATACGAGCGTCCCTGGGCGGTAGAGGTCAGCAATTCATTGCCAATTACCCCATAGTCATTCCCTTTGCAAGTAAGAGGGATGCCGTCTACAACGGAGAGTGGGATTTTATCATAATCTTTGTAGAATCCTTCCACGGACACTTCGAAAGTATCTCCTTTGCGCCAACTGATGCCCAAGCTTTCCTGGCTGACTTTCATATAGCGGAGATTGTATTTGTTGACATACGTTCCGTTATTATCCTTAAAACCGAGAGCCGTGTAAGGAGGCAACTGGTAATAAAGTCCTGCATTTCCACTTAGAAACCAGTGATCGGCAAGCTGATAGGAAAGCGATATGCAGGACTT
>OLOD01001803.1_pt1 | contig 12363 bp, 15 predicted proteins | sample 1671921 | NCBI WGS metagenome assembly OLOD01 (sample SAMEA3136626, study PRJEB25190) | human gut metagenome | biome: human gut; feature: human-associated habitat; material: faeces | place: Austria | collected 2013
TACCGCAAATAACAACTTTCCCCTTGTTATTTGTATTTACAACCAGCGTTGCGGTTGTATTAAGCTGCCACCTAACTTCGTTATTTCCGCTTATGTCGGGTTCTCCCCAAACTTCAATCAGTTGATTTATGGAATACCCTACAATAAGCTGATTAACTTCTGCTTCTTCCATTTGAGCGATTGAAGAAAGCTCTGGAATATTCTTTGTGCTTTTCGGGGAAACAAACATATACAGGGCTATTGCAATACACAACGCAATTACAATGCCTACAACTGTGAAAAGTCTGTTTTTTTTCATGCTTTTATCTCCTCGTGTCCTTTTACCTATATAACGGTCAAGATCAAAAAAAGGGACAAACTTTTTTGAAATTATTTTTGATTATTTTTGATTCATACCTTGTTAATGGGTTGCCACTTTCCTGCGCAACATTCTTGTGGTATAATTTGAAACAAGCAGACGCTGTAACGAATACCCATAATGTGCAAGAATAAATTTACTTGCTCACTTAGAATGGATGGCTGCAGGGCTATCCATGAGGAAACTTATATGATGATACTCCTATTTAGTGTTTTGAATGATGAACAACGTGCACTGGTAGAGCGGATATTCCATGAGCATCATATCCGCTTCCAGCGCATTTCGTTTAATATTGTGAAGTCAGAGGAAGCCGCAGAGGATGTCGTGTCCACTGCATTTATAAAAATCATGGACAACATCGAAAAAATTTCTGATTTACCCTGTCCCCAAATGACCGCTTTCTGCGTTACCATAGTGAAAAATGCTTCTATTGACGTACTACGTCAATTACAACAGAGTGTTCACATTGATTACTGGGACAATATTTCGGACGAGGACACGGACGATATTGAAGATGAATGTATTCACAATGCCGATGTACATAGGCTGACTGAGGTAATAGATCAGCTTAATCCCGATGATCGGCATTTTATCTATCTTCGCTATACGCTGGAAATGGGATATAGAGAGATTGGTGAATTGCTGAACATTTCGGAGGATGCCGCAAAAAAACGTGGGCAGCGGCTCGTCAAGAAGCTCCAAAAACTGTATGAGGAAAGGTGACGATATGGATATGAATTGGCAGGCCATGCTGCATGAAGCAGCAAATGCCAGCTTTGAAAAGGATATAGAAGTTCGCTCTGCCGCCGATAATGACGCCTACTCCTGTGTAGATTTACCGAAAGCAAAGATCCGAGAATTAAGCGAAAAGATTCTGCACTTGCCGCATCAGGGAATTGTTCTATTATTTAGTAGATACTGCTTCCGGCTATCTCCCCAAAAAACGGAAGAGTTCTTCCAAATGAAAAATGCAAAGGGTCGCTTCCGCTTTTACTGTGAACTACTTTCTTCAAGCATGGGGCTTAGCTCGGAGCAAATGATTTCGGATGTTTCTCTCAATCGCGCCTGTAAAATTGCTATGAAAGACTATTTACGCACGGAACTAAAAGGGGATGCTGCTGTAAGTAGTGCCGGAAAGAGCCGAACGCATATTGTGTTCAGGCGGTTCGGCAAAGCTGTTGCAGTCGCAGCAATTACCATAACCCTGTTGTTCTCAACGGCTATGGTAACTAATGCAAAGATCAGGGAAAAAGTGATTGCGTGGATAGTCGAGACATTTGAAAAATACAGTATCTTTGAACTGCAAAGCGACGGGGAAAACACAAAGCCCGATTTGCAGAGCTATAAGCCTACCTATCTTCCCGACGGGGCGGAATTGAAGAATACGGTTGAACAGCCGGAAATGCTTGCCTATGAATATGCCATCAACGAATCGAGTTATTTTAATATTCTTCTTAGTAAATCAGATACACGGATTTACGCCGACGCAGAAAATACAGAAATTGAATCGTTTGATAAGGGCGGTGTGATCGGCTACTACTTCAAGAAAGATGATTTGAATTATATTTGCTATGAGCGGGATGGCGATTTCTTTTCTATATATGGCTCTATTGATATGGACGAACTGATAAAAATTGCCGCTGGTATAACAACAGAATGATATACTCATCTTAGCTGAACAAATCAAAATTTCAGGAGGTATAATAAAATGTCAGACGTATATGAAAACTGTCCAGCTTTTGAAAATGATAAATTTCTACTGAGGTTTTCGCAACTTGATGATGCCGAGGATCTTGTAAGCGTGTATAGTGATAAAAATGCACTACCGTTTTTCAACAGCGATAATTGTCATGGAGATAATTTCTATTATCCAAATGAAGATCGAATGAGACAAGCTATTAAGTTTTGGCTTAGTTCCTATTCATCCAAATGGTTTGTCAGGTGGACAATTATTGACAAAGAAAAGCATGAAGCTATCGGCACGATTGAAGTGTTTCATCGTAGTGCAAACGACAACTTTAATCATGTGGGTGTTCTTAGACTTGATTTGAAAAGTGAATATGAAACTTCAGAAGAAATTTTTACAATTATGAATCTTATTGTACCACCTACATTTGATTTGTTTGAGTGCGAGGAAATAATTACAAAAGTTCCTGTTTATGCAGTTGAAAGAATTGAAGCAATGAAAAGAGTAGGATTTAAGAAGTCAACGAAGCTGTTGGTTGGGACAATGGACGGTTACGCTTATAAGGATTATTGGACAATTAACAGAGGAGTATATATCCCTCTGGATGATTTGGAAGCAAAAGAAAAGGCGTGACCGAAGTCGCGCCCAATCTTCCCCATTGCGGGAGCATTTGCAAATACTGTTTTATGGGAACACGAAAGCATTGTCCCTTTTTTCCTCCTTGTGCGTTATATGGGTGATACCAATAATGCACAAGGAGGATTTTATTTATGAAGAAAAAAGAAATTGTCACATTGGCACTAACTACCGCTCTACTGATGACCGCTCATGCCGTACCCGCATCGGCGGCATCAAATGCGCCTGAGAGTATGTCGCAAACAGGTTCGATACAAACCATTACTCCCCGATGGGAAAGCACCAATGTTGTTGTCCCGTCTATCTCAATCTCTGGCAAGCAGATTTCTGTGTCGGTATACATTTCACCAAAAAAATCGACGACATCATCCGTAGGTACCCTCTATCTGGAAAAGAAAGTTGGGAATGGTTGGACACCCGTCACCTCATGGTCGATTGATGGAACTGGATCGGTTAGCATTACCAAAACTTACACCGGCACAATGGGTATTACATACCGCACCAGAGTAGTTGTCACAACTGGGGTAGACAAGATTGATGCAACTTCTACCGAACGCACCGTCTAAAAAATTTAGAAAAAGATTGTCCCTTTTTCTGTGTCTGTCCGTTATACAAGTAAATCCACAAAACAGGAGGTGAAATAAGCGATGGCAACGGTAAATACTTTATGGGAGCATTTGTGTGGGTCTGCTTATTTCTCTTGCCCACTATGGAGGCTGCGACTTAAAATCAGCAGGACAAGCGCATAGCTTATATAGTCGATGTTTAGGTTATGCGCTGCCGATGGTTTTATCTACTAATTTTCCATGCTCTCAATGGGCATTGATACCAAACGAAAGGAGTTAATCTATGAAAAAAGCATTATGTGTCCTGTTATCCGTTGTTATGCTACTCTCCATGAGTGTTACCGCCTTTGCCGCAGATACAAAAGGAGCACCGTCGCAAACATTACCATCTTGGCTGCCTGATGATGCACCTGCGCCTGATCCAAACTCCGAGATTTCTATTGTTCACTTTTACATCAATGAGGATGGCGAAACTATTGTTTATGATCCAGAAACGGAAGTCATTCCTTATTCAACAGCATACGGTGATGCAGGAACAGCAGCCATTTATTGGGTTAACCGTTCACAAATTTATTGGGGCATTACTTCTTATACCAAAGGACTTATGACTTTTGCAGGAGATGTTACCACGAATCGTGGAGGATTTTACTTGCTTGGAGATATTGAGTTTGACGGAAGTGCTTCTGGCAACATCATGGGAGTAACAACAAAGCGTGGAACCAATACGGCAACACTCAGCGGTTTTATGATTGATGCTAAAGGAGTTTCTTTTACCGCACCTGATGTATCATCTTCTCTGACTTATTGATTATGTCTGTACTTATTATCGAGGAAAAGCCACCTCATTTTACAGATGTGGAGTTTGAATACAAAGGAATTGAATTTAAAGCACAAATCTGTCTGTTAGACACCGGAAAAGTGATGATTTCTTTTCGTGTACCCAAAAATGAATTAGAGCAAAACCTGTGTAAAGGTTTGCTTAATTCTCGTGGTACAAAATTGGATATAAAAATAAATCATTTACCAATGTGTGCAAACGTAGATACTTGCTCCTTTGCAATTCTCAAAGGCTCATCATTATTCTCCGATTTCAGCATTACTGTCGAGAACAATCTGATTCTCAGAGAGGATAGTATCTGACCTCAAATTTGTAATCTTCCCTCTGGCAGAAAAAGGCTACGCCCGTATCAGCAGTAATGCCGATACGGGCGTTTTTAAAAAGGTGAATTTTTATAATATTACTCATCATTTGAGCAAATAAAGCAAATCGCTATATCCCGACTTCATAAGTAATTGTTTGAAACCAGAAAGCACTTCTTCTTTTGTATAATTGTTGTTTTCCAAAAACTGATTATCTTTTTCACTAAGGTACTGATAAAAAAGAGCCACCGCCATTACTTCGTTTTTGTTTGTATAGTCAATGCTATCTAAAAGTATGTTCTCTGCTTCGTTAATTTTTCCTAAATCAATCATATCAAGAAATTTTTTCCCGATACTTCATACTTGTTTTCTTTTTCAAGTTCAACAGAAACATACTCTTTCCCAAAGGCTAATGAAAATAATACTCTAACCATTTCTTTTATCATTCGCATGATGTAATCTTTCTCATCGGTAAAATTCATTTTTCCATCTCCTTAAATGCCATTCTAATTGTTTGGGACATATAAACTAACTGTATTGTAAATATAAGTCGACTTATAAAACTGAAATTTACGAAAATCTCTTTTGAATCTTATACAACCATATCCCAGCGACAACAGCTATAAATAATATAAACACAACCGCAATAGAAATGGCATAATCTTTCGGTAATACAACTGCAATTACTCCAGATAACAAAACACAAATTCCTATCAACAAAACAGGCTTTCCTAATGCTTTCGCATATCCATTTTTGTCATTTGTGGTTTCAAATACTTTACCATGAACAGAAGAGTAATTTCCTTTTAACAGAGAAATACTAAAAAATATGAGAAGAGCAGAACTAAACCACATCATTATACTAAAACCTATCATAATATATTCCTCCATCAATTATTTGTTTCGGGAATTCTTATTGTCTTAATTTAAATACCGAAACCATACCGCTAAGTGTTGTAGCCTGAGCTGTAAGTTCTTCACTCGTCGCTGATGTTTCCTGTGCCGCAGCCGAATTATTCTGAACAACTTCAGCAATTCTTTCTGCGGTTGCCTCTACCTGTTCCATACTGTCTGCCTGTTCAATGGAAATTTCTTTTATCTTTTTCGCACTGTCTGCAATCGCCTGTATGCCATCCACAACTTCTCTCAATGAAGTTGAGGCTTTCTCTGCATACATATTTCCATCTCCAACCTCATGAATAGCCGCTTCAATAAGTGCTTTTGAATCCACCGCTGATTTTGCACTCTGTTCTGCAAGGTTTCTGATCTGATCCGCAACAACAGCAAAACCTTTTCCGGCTTCTCCAGCTCTTGCTGCCTCAATCGAAGCATTTAATGAAAGAAGATTTGTCTGGCTTGCAATATCTTCAATCTGTGTGATAATTGCTCCTATCTTCTCAGAGGTTTCATTTATGCGTGACATAGCCTGCACTAATACTTCCATATCTCCACGACTGCCTTCTGCAATCTTCGCATACTTATAGGCTTCATCGTAAGCTGTTCCCAATTCTTCTGCTGTTGTTTTTATTCCGCTTGTAAGTTCATTGATAGTTGCCTGCATTTCCTCAACCGATGCCGCCTGATCCGTTGCGCCTTCTGCTAAAGACTGTGCCGCTTCTGCAAGATTTGTAGAACCTGTAAGAACCTGCCCCGATGCATCATCTACCCCTCTTACAGTTGTATCAATCTCCTCATTCATTTTTCTTATGCCTGTCAGCAAATCGGTAAATGCTCCTGTATATACTTCCTCACACTCTGTATCAATCGCAAAATTACCTTCTGACATTTCATTTAACATTCTGCCAGAATCTTTAATGATAACTCTGATTCTGTCTGACATTGCAGATACACCAGACACAAGTTCCTTAATTTCATCCTCAGACTCAACCGTTGGAAGTGGAGAATCTATGTCACCCTCTGCAAATGTAATAAATCTGTCCTTTAATTCATTTAATGGTTTTTCAATGCTCTTTGATATTGCAACGGAAAGACTGTTTGAATAAATCGTTGATACTGCAATTACAATTATTATAATTGTCAATGCAGCTATCATAACCGTTCTCAACTGTGCACGTTTAGCGTTTCCAAGTGAAATATTCAAACTCATTAATTTCTGTAATGCATCATCCAAAGCCTGATATTTTGGTGCTGCTTCATCGGTCATCATCTGTTGAGCCTGTAACGATTTAGCAGTATCAGTCGTTGCACCTACCTCAATTACTTTTGCATCCACTTCTTTATACTCTGCCCATGCTTTATCAATAGCGTCCATGCAGGCAGTTCCTTCTTTTGTTATCATTGTTGGACGTATTTTTTCCAAATATTCCTCAAACGATTTAACAGCCTGTTCATGCTGTTCTTTCATACTTTCAATGAGACTATCTGAATCATAACCTACAATACCTCTTGAGGCAGCCCTTACTTCCGCTGATTCATTCATTGCCATAGCAATGTCTCCCTGTGGATACGCATAATTATCCAGTATCGTTCCATAGTTGTTTATCGTATAAAGCATAATCACTACAACCAGTGCTGATAATATTCCAAAAATGAGAATAATCTGTCTGAAAGATTTTTTCAGTCGTGCACCAATCTTCATTTTGTTAAGTTTCTTAAACATTTGTCTTGTCTCCTTCCTAATGGATAAAATGGTTCTTTGTTGTCCCATCAATATGTATATATACAAGTCAATATATGACCGTACATCAAGGTGGTTTCAATATAAAAGGCACATTTCAATTATGCACTAACGCATAACCAAAATGTGCCATATACAATCAGATCATGCCAAAAGAAAACAGACTTATCCTGTCTGTCTGTCTGTCTGTCTGTCTGTCTGTCTGTCTGTCTGTCTGTCTGTCTGTCAAATATATTTCTCTATACATCTCTTTGTCAACCTTCTGATTTAATAAAATTACACTACTGTATCAAAACCATTTGTCACTGTTCAATGCCCTGCGGTTCGGTGCCCCCCCCGCCGGATTTTATGCTTCTGATTGTCTTTTCCAGTACTTTCATCTCAACTGGTTTTGAAACGTTTGCATTCATACCAGCTGCCAGGGAATGTTGAATATCCTCGGAAAATGCATTCGCAGTCATGGCAATGATCGGAATCGTCTTTGCCAGTTCATGGGAGCTTCTGCGGATTGCCTTTGTTGCCTCATAACCATTCATAACAGGCATCTGCACATCCATCAGGATCATGTCATAATCCCCCGGAGCAGACTGTTCAAATGCTTTCAAAACCTCTTCACCATTTTCACAGATGGTACATTCTGCACCTTCAATCTTTAACAGTTCCGTCAGGATCTCCGCGTTCAGCTCATTATCCTCTGCACACAGGAATCTCATTCCTTGAAGGATATTACCATCCTGTTTATCTGTTTCTTCTTGTGCCGCCAGAGCAACTGTTCTATCCTCTGCAATTCTCAGCTCTATGAGAACCTCAAAACAACTTCCCTGTCCCAGTTCACTCTCCACATCAATGGTACCTCCCATTGCTTCAACCAGATTTCTGGTAATAGCCATTCCAAGACCGGTTCCCTGGATCTTATTCGTCACAGAATTTTCGGCACGGGTAAAAGCATCAAAGATTTTATCTTTGAAATCTGCTGACATTCCTATTCCATTATCCCTGACTAAGAAACGGTACTTTGCATAGACGGATGAATTTGTTTCACATTCTTCTACCAGAAACTGAATTTCTCCACCTTCCTGCGTGTACTTCACTGCATTAGAAAGCAGGTTGTTGAAAATCTGCATCAGGTGAAGCTGATCCCCGTTCACCCACTCATGTCGGATATTTTTCTTTGTTGTAAGAGTCTGTTTCTTTTCATCTATCTGTGAATGAAATAAATTATTGATTTTCTGTATAAAATTCAGAATAGAGAAATCATCGTATTTAAAAACTGTTTTTCCTGCCTCAATTTTGCTCATATCCAGAATATCATTAATAATCCCTAACAGATGCTGGGATGAAATATCTATTTTATCTGCATACTCTATTACTTTATCTTTATTTCCTGCATCATGTCTTATTAATGACGTCATACCAATAACTGCATTCATAGGAGTACGTATATCATGTGACATATTAAACAGAAAATTAGATTTTTCAACACTGGCTGTTTTCGCCTGCTCCAATGCTTTCTGCAGTTTTTTATTTAATTTCACTACTGTGTTTTCCGATTCCTGTGTCCTGTGCAGTAACATAATCATAAAAACAAATCCAGTTAAAAGCAAAACAATCAGTAAACCGCAGCCCCATAGTCTATATAACTTTTCATTGCTATTCCATCCGTTTTCAGGCATCACTTCCAGAACCCATTGACTGTCACCTAATTCGAAAGTATATGTGACAGGATCAATCATTTCCACAACTGAGCCATACACTTCTTCGTATGTTTCATCCCACGGTGCAATACTTTTAGACAACTTATATTCATAGCTAAAATCGGTAAGTGACTTTATAGAATCAGCGAATATATCCGGTACACGAATAATTACAATTGTAAATCCCCAAAATGTCCTTTCGCCATTTTTCTGCTCCACATACACCGGATTTCTTACAGCAATCCCCGTTCCACCCTGTTTCAAAGAAAATGGTCCCTGCATGGTTATCACATCATTGTCTCTGGCATAACAAGATATCTTTCCTCGTTCTTTATCATGAATAAGATCTATCTTTCCAGCCTTATTTCCGTCTTCCGGATAAATCTCAGTCACTACGCCGTCTGGTGCGATCTGAATACTCTGGACATAATCTGCCATCATATTCTCCGCAACTTTCGAGAACATGGAAATTTTTCCGTTTTCACTAATAACAATCTGTTCAAAAGTATTTGTAATATCAATTCCCCTCACGATATCAGCCTTCATATGATCTGCATACGTTACTGCGTTTAATTCAGCTCTTGACCTTATCAAATCCCTTTGACTGCTATCCGCACGAATGCCTATATTCACCAGAACAACCAAACCGATCATCAATACAAATACCGGAATCCATAACTCTTTTTTTATCCTAAATGTATTTTTTTGTTCCTGTGCTGACTTAATTTTCTTCCACATAACCGATTTCCTTTACACCTGCGTTTTTATCTACTTCATTTTTATATTTTAGCAGCCACCAATTATTGCCTGTTTTAGTTTCTTTTTAATCTCCAAAAATGAAAAAAGCATTGTCATTGCAGACAATGCATCTTTAACGTGGCAACTGGCTACCATTTTACAGGCCCTATAGCTTTGCGTCGCAGACTTTCATCTGTTTTGCCGTTTTTCTTATTATAGCTTTTAAACATATGAAAAAAACTGAGTTTATTATACTCTAATGCTCGACTATGTACAAGAAAAACATTACCGTTTTTACGTCTAAAAGCCAAAAAAGAACAGCCGATACATATACTCGAACTGTTCTTCTACTTCTGAAGTCCACGCAGCATTGACATCACTGTTTCCTGCTCATGATTTTTAACCAGAGTTATTCTTTGCTGCTTTTTAATTCCTGCGATTATTCTTTAAATTCCACAGCATGCTTTCTTTTCCAGATCGGAAAAAGATTCCTCTGACAGACATAATTCTCCCGCTCTTTGATCCCGATCGTATGGAAAAATGTCTTCCACATCCCAGTGTATTCATCTTCGTATTCTTCTGTTTTCCGAAGTGCCTCAAACTCTCCGTCCGTCAGATAACGAAGATAATTTTCTCCGTCTTTTGGATGGACACAGACGGTCTTCCGGTTATCGTCAACGATCATCCAATATTCCGATGGCATACGGTCTGCGAAATGTCTTCCAACCAGCATGATCACATCACTTTTGGGTTCCAGATGGCTGACATACACACGCCCGTCGAGACTTTGAAACCGGGCGAATTCACGGAAATGATGGCTTTCATTTCCAACATTACGATATAATTCCATAATCCGCATCACATGTGGGTTCGTATAATATTCAAGTACATCTGCTCCTATTGCAAATCCAACCCGCAGAAAATTATAGATTGCCTGCAGTGCATCTTCTTCTGCTGAAAGGGATGCGTAATATACATACAGATATGCTCTGGAAGAAATATCTCTGCGGATAGACCGGGTGACTTTTTCTGCTTTGAAGCTGTCCCCATCTACATGGATATATTCGTCCAATAATGTTGTCTGGAAAATCGGTTCTTTTTTCAACTGTATCTGATCATGACCGATTAGCAAAGCATCTGCCCATGCATCATAGATGCATGTCATGATGTCTTCTAACCGGTCCTTGCAAGTATATATCTTCATAAATTTCCTGCTTTCTCATATTGCTATAAGTATTTTCTGCCCTAATGATGTAACTATCCAATTCCAAAATCAGCAAGTGTCATCTGTGAGAAGCCTTCATTTGCATGAGCCATTTTCCAGGATTCCTTCCGGTCTACGCTGACCAGCTGTCTTGTGATATAAGTCTCTTCAAGTGGTGTGTGATACATCTGCTTTCCGCCACAGGTGATGAAATAGTGCGCTCTTTTCAGCACAACTCCCATTTTCTTCAGACTTGTGAAATCCATTCTGCCATATCTTCGTGCATTTACAATACGGCTGGCTGATTTCGGTCCGACTCCGGGTACGCGGAGGAGTTCTGCATAGCTTGCCGTTTCTACTTCAACGGGAAATAATTCCAGATGGCGTAATGCCCAATCACACTTCGGATCCAGAAGTTCGTTAAAATTCGGTTTCTCTATGGTTAAAAGTTCATCTGCCTGAAATCCGTAAAACCGGAGCAGCCAGTCTGCCTGATAAAGCCTGTGTTCACGCAAAAGCGGTGGTGGAGTTCCAATCTCAGGCAGAACAGGATCTTCATTCAGCGGGATATATGCCGAATAAAAGACTCGTTTCAGATCAAATCCCTGATAAAGCTGCTGCGTGGTCTGTAATAAGGTATAATCGCTTTCACCTGTCGCTCCGATGATCATCTGGGTGCTTTGTCCTGCCGGTGCAAAGCTGCGTTTTAATCTGGACATATCATGTGGTGCAAGTTGATATGCCTGATTCCAGGTGAAGGAAGAATCCAATAGCGCAGGATTTGACTGTGCAGAAGTCTTGGATACATCGGTTCCTCTCTGTAGCGCTGCTCTGCTCTCCAGTTTCTTTTGGAACTGTTGTTTGGAAGTATCAGAAAAAATTCCGTTATGCAGGAACTGATTTCCACGACTTCTTTCCATATATGATGATTTTCCGATTGCCATGCGATGTGCGGCAATGGTATTCTGCACCTTTCCCATCGGACTTAGGATTGTCTGCATAGTCTTGTTCGGTGCCAGCTTACGAAGCCCCTCAGAAGTTGGCAGTTCCAGATTCACGCTGACACGGTCTGCCAGATAACCGGCAGCTGCAAGTAATTCATCCGAAGCCCCCGGAATCGTCTTCACATGAATGTATCCGTTAAAATGATATTTTGTGCGGAGAAGTAACAGTGTCTCGCACATCTTTTCCATCGTATAGGTTGGATTTTTCAAAATACCGGAACTTAGGAAAAGTCCTTCTATATAATTCCGTTTATAAAATTCGACTGTAAGATTACAGATCTCTTCCGGAGTAAACGTAGCTCTTTTTACATCATTGCTCGCACGGTTAATGCAGTATTTGCAATCGTAGACACAATGATTGGTCATTAAGACCTTAAGTAAAGAAATACATCTTCCGTCTGCCGCAAAGCTGTGACAAATTCCACATGAAACGGCATTACCGAGTTCTCCTTTCTGTCCCCGGCGACTTGAGCCGCTTGATGTACATGCGACATCATACTTTGCAGCATCAGCAAGAATATGTAATTTTTCCTGTATTGTATAATGCTCATTTGTCATTTCTGTATTCATATTTCTATTATACAAATATATGTTCGATTACGCAAGTGCTTTTTACAGTTAAAACAGAGGCAATCAAGAATTACTTAAATGAAAAACTAAATTCCGGTTTTGGACCAAATGCAAGAGTAAATTCCATA
>OLOD01001804.1_pt1 | contig 12360 bp, 10 predicted proteins | sample 1671921 | NCBI WGS metagenome assembly OLOD01 (sample SAMEA3136626, study PRJEB25190) | human gut metagenome | biome: human gut; feature: human-associated habitat; material: faeces | place: Austria | collected 2013
CGCTGTATGGCAAAAACCGGCAAGACTTCACCGGAAGGTGTCTATACCGTACCGTGGGGTATTTATGGTGACACCAACGGGAAAAAGGATAATTACGACAAAGCAGCGAATAACTGTAAAGGCATTATCAATGATGCCACTAAGATTTATGTCGTAGATGTTCATTCTGCCAGCCCCACCACACTGATGAACAATGCCTCCGAGAAGCTTAAGAATATAGATAAGTTCCAGGGTGCCGATATGTACCAGCTGATTCGGAGCATCACCCGGTTCTCTCCGGATACGGCAATGGAAATCCTGTCCGGTATGGACGTTGCCACCTCTTGGAACCCTGTTAAAGACCCAGATTTGACCGCCACCGACGGCGGTGCGTTTTATGATCAGTTCGTGGAGAAGCGCGACCAACTGGCCACCAACTTTAACAAGGCGGTTGACAATGCCATTAAGGATGCTAAGGGCATGGATGAGCAGGGCTATACCAAACTGGACGCGGATATGGACGCCTCTACTGCCACCGGCAAAATTTATCAGGACGCCTATGACGATTTAACGGACGGCGACAGCAGCACCGGTGTGTATACGGATTCCAGTGCCGATGCGTTTATCAAGGCCTTTGATGCTGCCAAGCAGCACTATACGGACTTGAGCCCGGTGGCAACGGCAAACCGTACCGATAAGAATCACCCGTATGCGGATAACCAGGCAAAGACGGCCTCCAAGCTGCATGACGATCTGGTGCTGGCTTATGCCCAGCTGATGAAGCGTGCGGATTATTCGCAGCTTAATCTGTTGTACGGCGGCTCCGATCGCGTACAGATCTCCAATAACGGTTTGACCAAAAATGTGATCAACGAGAATAACGAGACGGTACGCCAGCAGAACTACACCTTGTCTACTTGGCTGACCTTTGATGACGCGGCCACGGCGGCAATGAAGCTGTCCGATAATAAGGACGCCAACGCAAACGCTACCTACACCAAGTCTGAAAAAACCGATCAGCCTATGTTTAAGACAGGCGAGGTACAAGTGGAAACCCTGCTGCAAGGCACGGTGACCCTGCAGGGCACGACCACAGAGCTGTCCGACTATCAGACGGACATCAACACCAAGAAAGACGCTTTGGACGCAGCCATTAAGGGCATTGAAGTCCCGGCGGATTACACCGCGTATGACGCATTCGTGGTGGTACTGGGCACCCAGGATAAGAACGCCTTTACGGACGCATATCTGGCACAGGACGGCTATACGGACGGTCAGGTGAACAATGTGTTTAAGGCACAGGCCTACCAGGGCTCTCAGTCCGCAGCCGGTGCTTACAATACGGACGGTACAAATAATGACCGGGCGTATGTAGAGTACAACGGCAGTTGCTACCGCAACATCGGCCAGTCCGCTGCCGATACGGAGCAGCCCGGCCAGAAGGTACTGGACAGCACCACAAGCGCTTTGGTTACTGCGCTGAACGACGCCAACAATTCTGACACGCTGCGCCGTCAGTTCTCTGTTACATTCCAGTATGTGGTAGACAAAGCCGCGCCCATTACCGTGTCTGAGAATCAGTCTTATTTCTACGGCACCGTAGGTACCTTTACTGTACCGGATGGCGTAGTCGGCTCCGTTTACAAGTGGTCCGTAACGGCCGGCGGCAAGGAGAAGGATGTGCTGAACTACGGCACCACCTACACTCTGCGTATGCAAAATGAGAACGCAGCCGCGGACAGCATTCTGGTAACCGCTTATTTGACTACGGATACTGCACCTGCCGAGAATCAGGTACAGCTGTCTGTACAGGACCAGTACAGATCCAATGTTTACCAGGGCACACTGCTGCAGGATACCAATGTAACCGTATCCCAGTTGGAGCAGGTGCAGCTGGGCGACAGCGCCATTGCACTGACCGGCTCCGCGTATTACAAGCTGGCCGGCTGGCAAGTGATGGAGGGCGACAAGCCTCACAACATCAACTACGGCACTTACACTTTGGCTGAGCTGGCCAAGATTGCCGGCGGCAACCAAGTGATCCTGCGCCCGGTTTATGTGTATAACGGTCAAGATGTATTCACTGTGTCTTTGGACGGTGAGCAGTTGTGTGCCAAGGGCTACGATGTGCGTGTTTCCGTTCCTAAGGCTGCCGATGCGTATGCACTGGCAGTGAAGACCGGCAGCACTTATGCCATCGCCACCTACGGCAGCGCCTATGACTTCTATATTGACGGCTCCAACAAGGAATTCTTCACAGTCAAGTATCTGCTTGCTGAGACAGACGAGCGCGGTGATGTAATCCGTGCAGCCGGGTACTATGTGACGGACGGCGGCCAGCTGGTACGGCTGGATACTGATAAGAATCGTTACAGTCTGGAGCATAAGTTCCCCACCGCATTCAGTGTTGGCATGAAGTCCAAATCTGCGGCCACCACCTTCAGCACTTACAGTGCGGCAACCACCGGTCTGCCGGAGGATGTGAAAATCACAGAGATGGGCACCCTTTACACCCGCGACGCCGCCATGGCTACCGATGCTGCGTTTACCGTAGACAGTGTACAGGCCGGCAAGAATGTTAAGATGGTAAAGGCCAAGAGTCCCATTGACTTCAGTAATCAGTTTATTCTGAATTACAAGAATGCCAATGCGGCTGCACCTGCCACTTACACCAGAGCGTATGTGAAGTTCACTTACACTTATGAAACCCAGCTTGTCACCGGCGGCACAAAGACCACAACGGTGCAGTGCATTGCCTATGGTAACATTTGCGACAACCGCGCTTTCTTAGGCGCTTAATCAAAGGAGGAATTTAACATGAAAAAGCGTTATAGTACTCCTGAGATGGAGGTAGAAGCGTTCAACATCTTCACTGTATTCACCGAATCCAGCACAGGCAGCGGTGGTATTGACCAAGGCGGTGATAATGTAGGCGACGATCCCGGCGCAAAGGGCACCGGCGGCTTTTATGACAACGATCCCACCGGGTCTTATTAAATCAAAAAAAGCAGGAGAGCAATCTCCTGCTTTTTCTTTTGCCGTGGGGGGGGAGATGCCGCAAAAACGCTCCGTTTGGATTATTCTTGCGCTTCACGAATACAAATGTTAATATATTATGAACAATGTAAATATACTGTGAACAAAGTGTTGACCTATCCTGTGGGAACGACTATAATATTTGCAACAAAAGAACGCAGGGCGCTGTGGGCGCAAAATACCGTTCTTTGGGGGTAATATTATGATACGATCCATGACCGGGTTCGGCCGTGCGGTGCAGGAGATTGACGGCTATGTCATCACCGTGGAGCTGAAGTCTGTTAACCACCGCTATTTTGAGTTTTCCTCTCGGGTGCCGCGGCAGTACGGCTTTATTGAGGATAAGCTCAAGTCCTTTGTCAACCGTCGGGTGTCTCGTGGCAAGGTAGATTGCTTTGTGGGCATTGAGGCGCTGAATACAGAGGCCGCCCAGGTGGCAGTGAACCACACTTTAGCCGGTGCTTACAACACCGCTTTGCAGGAGATTGCAGACACCTATGGTGCTAAGCAGGACTGGGGCGCTGCCGCTATTGCCCGCTTTCCTGATGTATTGGTGGTGCGCAAGGCAGAGGAGGACGAGGACAAGATCTGGTCCTATGTGCAGACGGTGGCAGCCGCTGCGCTGGATAAGTTTGTTGCCATGCGTGAGGTAGAGGGCGCCAAAATGAAGGCCGATGTGGCCGGTCGAGCACAGACCATTTTGGATTGTGTGGCGTTTGTGGAAGAACGCTCCCCCCAAACCGTGCGGGAATATAACGAAAAGCTGGCTGCCCGGGTGCACGAGCTGCTGGGCGATGTGACCTTGGACGAGGGCCGCTTGCTCCAGGAAACGGCCATCTTTGCAGACAAAGTGGCAGTGGCGGAAGAAACGGTGCGCCTGCGCTCCCATATTGCCCAGCTGGGCAAATTTCTGGAGGCAGAGGAGCCCATCGGCAGAAAGATGGACTTCCTGGTGCAGGAAATCAACCGGGAGGCCAACACCATCGGGTCTAAGGCCAGCGATGTAGCCATCGCCGGTAAAGTGATCGACATTAAGGCTGAAGTAGAAAAAATCAGAGAGCAGATCCAGAACATCGAATAATGCAACTGGTGAATATCGGCTTTAACAATCTTGTGAATGCGGATCGGGTGATCGCCGTTGTCAGCCCGGAGTCTGCCCCGGTCAAGCGCATTGTGCAAGATGGCAAAGCAAAAGGAACACTTATTGACGCCACCCATGGCCGCAAGACCATGAGCGTTATTATTACGGACAGTGACAATGTGATCCTGTCTTATTTGGATCTGAACAAAATTGCTGAAAAATTTTCTGCGGAGGTGCGCGATGCATTGTGAAAACAAAAAGGGCTTATTAGTTGTTTTGTCCGCACCCAGTGGTTGCGGCAAGGACACGGTTTTTCGGGCCATTGAGGCACTGCGAGACGATGTGGTTGAGTCTGTTTCTGCCACCACCCGGGCGCCCCGACCCGGCGAAGTGGACGGCGTGAATTATTTTTTCAAGACCCGCGCGGATTTTGAAAAGATGATCGCGGACGGTGGCTTCTTTGAATATGCCGAGTATTCCGGCAACTATTATGGTACCCCTATTGCCGGGGTGGAGCAGGCCATTGCCAGGGGCAAGGTTTGCTTTTTGATCATCGAGGTGCAGGGGGCAAAGAATGTAATGCGTATTTGCCTGGACTGTGTGTCCATCTTCCTGTATCCGCCGAATTTTGAGATTTTGGAGCAGCGCCTGCGCGGGCGTATGTCCGAAACGGACGAAGTAATCCGCAACCGGCTGGAAATTGCCAAAGTAGAGCTTCAGTCCCGTGACTGCTACAAATATCAGGTGCTCAATGACGATTTGGACACCGCTGTGCACGAAATCAATCACATCATCTGCGATGAGCTGGCAAAGCGCAACGCAGAATAACTGCTACTGGAGGTAGAATACTATGTTTAATCCCGATTTGAAAGAAATGCTCAAGAATGTAAACAGCCGATACAGCCTGGTGGTTGGCACGGCCAAGCGCGCCCGGGAAATTCAGGACGAGGCCATTGCCAATGAGGAGCATTTGGATACCAAGACCGTATCCTTGGCTATTGATGACATTAATTCCGGTAAGTATGTGATTGAGGAGCCGGACGAACTCAAGCAGAAATAAAGTGAGCGACAAAGCAGAGAACCGACCCATTGCCACCGTGGCTGTGGAGCGCACCTTTTTTAATCTGGACAGTGACTACGATTATGCGGTACCCCCTGCACTGGCAGATCAGGTGCGCCCGGGCGTGGCGGTAGAGGTGCCCTTTGGCAGCGGCAATCGACTGCGCCGAGGGATTGTGCTGCAAGTGTTTGTTGGGATCAATCCGGCGCTGAAAGACATTGCCCGTGTGTGCGATTACGGTACGGAACTGGACGAGAGCCAAATTCGCCTGGCTCGGTGGATGAAAAACCGCTATTTTTGCACCACCTACGAGTGCCTGCTGCAAATGCTGCCTCGTGGGTTCGGTAAGATCGGCGTGGCTGGGGTGCGTATGGCGGAATTGACCGTCAGTCGCGGCGAAGAGCTGCCCCGCTTAACGCCAAAGCAGCAGTCTGTTGCCGACCTTCTGCTGGACATTGGCAGCGCCACCGTGGAGGAGATTAAGACCCTTTGCGGCGTAGGCGATGGCGTGTTGAAAAATATGGAAAAGTGCGGCGTGCTGCGCTTTTTCAAAAAAGAGAAGTACAGAAATCCGTATGCGGATCTGCCTGCTGCCCCCAAGGCGGCGGAGATCGAACTGTCTGCCGAACAGACAAAGGCGTACCACACGCTGTCCGCTATGCTGGATGGTGACGGCGGCAGCGCGCTACTGTACGGCGTTACCGGCAGCGGCAAGACCCAGGTGTATATGCGCTTGATCGACCGCGCGTTGCAGCAGGGGAAAGATACTATTGTGCTGGTGCCGGAGATCGGATTGACTCCGCAGGTGCTGGGGCTGTTTCATCAACGGTACGGCCGCCAGGTGGCGGTGCTGCACAGCGGCTTGTCCATAGGCGAGCGCAACGATGAATACCGCCGTGCTGACCGGGGAGAGGCTAAGATCGTGCTGGGCACCCGCAGCGCCGTGTTTGCGCCGTTGCACGCCCTGGGATTGATCATTATGGACGAGGAGCAGGAGCTGACATACAAGAGTGAGCGCACCCCTCGTTACCACGCCCGAGACATTGCCCGCTACCGGGCAGGGGAGAGCGGCGCACTGTTTGTGATGGCGTCTGCCACCCCCAGTATTGAAAGCTATGCGGCGGCTAAGGCGGGAAAATATACCCTTTGTTCCCTGGAGCACAGATTTGGCAACGCTGCGTTGCCGCAGGTGTGTACCGTGGATATGAAGGGGGAGCTGCACGCCGGGCACCGTTCGCCTCTAAGCCGCACCCTGCAAAAGCAGATACAGTCCAATTTGGACGCGGGCAAGCAGACCATACTTTTGATGAACCGGCGGGGATACAATACATTCATTGCCTGCAACGACTGCGGTCATGTAATCACCTGCCCCAACTGCTCTATTTCGCTAACTTATCACAGTTATTCCAACCGGCTGATGTGCCACTATTGCGGCTATTCCAAGCCTCTGGACAATACATGCCCGGAATGCGGCAGCCACGCGGTGCGGTACAGCGGGTTCGGCACCCAGCGGATCGAGGATGAATTGCAAGCGCTGTTTCCCGCGGCACGAATTTTGCGTATGGATGCAGACACCACCGCAGGTAAATTCAGCCACCAAAAGCTGTTTGACGCCTTTGCGGCCCACGAATATGATATTTTGGTGGGTACCCAAATGGTGGCCAAGGGGCTGGATTTTGACGATGTGACCCTGGTGGGTGTGGTGAATGCGGATAATGCACTGTATGACGAAAATTACCTGAGTCACGAGCGTGCCTTTGACCTGATCACCCAGGTGGTGGGGCGCAGCGGTCGGCGAGACGCTACTGGCACGGCAGTGATTCAGACCATTGATCCCTGCAATCCGGTGATCGACTTGGCAGCACGGCAAGACTACCCGGCTTTTTTTGAGACGGAGTACGCTCTGCGGCGTATTTTGACCTATCCGCCGTTTTGCGATATTTACGGCGTGTTCTTTGTCAGCGAAGACGAGAACGCGGCGGCGCTGGCAGCCAAGGCCTTTTTTGACACGCTGGTGCTGGAGAATAAAGAACAGCAGCAAAAGCTGATTGTGCTTGGTCCCTCACCGGCAAGAATATCAAAAATCAGCAATACTTATCGGTATCGGCTGGCAATTAAGTGTAAAAATTCAAAATCTGTTCGCAATTTGCTCATGCAGGTGTTAAAAGCCACTGTTAAAATGAAAGAACTGCGAAAGGTGCAGATTTCCATAGATTTGAACCCCATTGACTTGGGTTAGGAGAAAAAATGGCATTACGGAATGTAGTAAAATACGGCGATCCGATCTTAAGAAAAAAGAGTCGCACGGTGGAAGTGTTTGACCGGCGTATCGCCACCTTGGTGGAAGATATGTTTGAGACCATGTATAAGGACAACGGCGTAGGTTTGGCTGCGGTGCAGGTGGGCATTCTCAAGCGTATTGTGGTCATCGATTGCGGCGACGGCCCGGTGGAACTGATTAACCCGGAAATCGTAAAGACCGAGGGTGAGCAGTGCGGTCAAGAGGGCTGCCTGTCCCTGCCCGGTCGGTACGAGACGGTGCGCCGCCCCCAAAAGGTGCAGGTGAAAGGCCAGGACCGAGAGGGCAAATGGCATGTTTATACCGGCGAGGACCTAAAGGCCCGGGCATTCTGCCATGAGATCGACCACCTGGACGGTGTGCTTTTTATTGACCGTATGGATAAAACAGTAAAGAAGGACTAAGATGCAAACGCTGCGTATCGTATTTATGGGCACGCCGGATTTTGCCGTGCCGTGCCTGCAAACCCTGCTGGACAGCCCCCATAGCGTGGTGGGCGTGTTTACCCAGCCGGATAAGCCACAGGGGCGCAAAATGGTGCTGACTCCGCCACCGGTGAAGGTGCTGGCTGCGGAGAACGGCGTGCCGGTTTTTCAGCCGGAGAAGATGAAAGATCCGGCCGCTTTGGAGCAGTTAGAAGCACTGGATCCGGATTTGATCGTGGTGGTGGCATACGGGCGCATTTTGCCCCGGGCGGTATTGGAATTGCCCAGGTATGGCTGTATCAATGTGCACGCCTCGCTGCTGCCTAAATATCGAGGCGCGGCGCCCATTCAGTGGGCCATCTTAGACGGCGAAACAGAGACCGGCGTGACCATTATGCAAATGGATGCAGGACTGGACACTGGCGATATGCTGCTGGTTAAGAAAACACCCATTGACCCGGAGGAAACGGCGGAAATGCTGTTTGAACGGCTGTCGGCTTTAGGCGCACAGGCGCTGGCAGAGATTTTACCCAGGCTGGACGATCTGCACCCGGTGCCTCAACCGGCAGGGGATTTCGGTTATGCCAAAATGATCTCCAAGTCTATGAGCCCCTTGGATTGGAACCGTTCGGCAGCGCAGCTGCACGATCAGGTGCGGGGGCTGTATTCCTGGCCCTGTGCCACCACGACCATTGGCGGCAAGACGGTGAAGGTGCTGTCTGCTCGCTTAAGCGAACAAAAGGGGAGCACCCCCGGCGCGGTGATTGAGAGCAAGGGCAAATTGGTTGTTGCCTGCGGTGACGGCGGCGGTTTGGAATTGCTGACCGTGCAGCCCCAGGGGAAGAAAGCCATGGATGCCACGGCCTTTTTGGCTGGGCACCCGGTGGCGGTAGGTACTGTTTTAGGAGCGTGATTTTATGAACGCCTATATGCTTTATTACGCAACCGGGGTCATTATGATCCCGGTCCTGCTGTTTTCTTTTTATTGTCAAATCAAGGTGAAGCGGGCTTTCCGTCGGTACAGCAGCGTGCACGCCATGTGCGGCATGACCGGCGCCCAGGCGGCGGCGCGACTGTTGCAACTAAACGGCATTACCGATGTGCAAATTCGCCAGATCGGCGGCACCCTCACCGATTATTACGACCCGAAGAATAAAGAAATTTGTCTGTCCGGCGATGTGTATAACGCCACCTCTGTGGCGGCCATCGGCGTTGCCTGTCATGAGGCGGGCCACGCCTGCCAGCACGCACAGGGCTATGCACCGCTAAAGATTCGTAACGCTGCCATTCCTGCCACCCGCATCGGTTCCTCTTTGGGTATTCCGCTGGTGCTGCTGGGCATGGTATTTACCTGGCGGCCGCTGATTATGGTGGGTATTGTGTTGTATGCCTTAGTGGCACTGTTCCAGCTGCTGACTTTGCCGGTGGAGTTTAACGCTTCTCGCCGGGCCTTGCAGACCATTGAAAGCAATCAATTTTTAACCGAACAGGAGTACCGGGGTGCGAAGAAAGTGCTGACGGCTGCTGCCCTTACCTATGTGGCGGCGCTGGCCTCTGCGCTGGCTACTTTGCTGCGGCTGCTGCTCCTGGCAGGACGAAGCGATGACCGTTAAATCTCCGCGCTTAGCCGCGTTTGAAACCCTATATAAAATTCAACAGGAGAGCGCCTATTCCAATCTTTCTCTCGACCATTTGCCTGTGGCCAACGGGCAGGAACGTGCTTTTGCCACTGCTTTGGTGCGGGGCGTATTGGAACGGCAGATCACTTTGGACGCTTTGGTGGATAAATTCACCACCGGGCGATTGAAGCCCAAGGTGCGGGTGTTGTTGCGTATGGGCGCCTACCAGGCGTTGTATATGGACAAAGTGCCTGTGCCTGCTGCGGTAAATGAAACGGTGGAACTGGCAAAGACGGTGGGCCAAGGTTATTACGGCCGTATGATCAATGCGGTACTGCGGCAGATCGCAGCGGATCCGGATTTGCCGGATACGCCCATGCTCCGCTATTCTGTGCCACAGCCTCTGCTGGCTATGTGGCAAAAGACCTATGGAGCGGATGCTACGGCGGCGTTCCTGCCTTATATCAACGGTCGTGCGCCATTATTTTTGGTGCCCAATCCCTTGTTTGTGACGCCCGGTCAATTGCAGGAGATGTTGGCAAATGAAGGCGTGCAAGCCCGTCTACTGCAGGAGAAAGTGCTGACAGTGGACGACGGCTTTGATGTGGAACGCTCAGCTGCTTTTCAAAAAGGTTATTTCCATGTGCAGGATTTGTCCTGCTACCTGGCCTGCGCTGCCTTGCAGGTGCGCCCGGGTCTGACGGTGCTGGATGTGTGTGCCGCACCGGGGGGTAAATCCTTTACTTTGGCGGAACAGATGAACAATACCGGCCGCTTGATCGCCTGTGATCTGCACCCCCACCGGGTGGAGCTGATCCGCAGCGGTGCCCGGCGGTTACACCTGGACTGTATAGAATCCCGCGTGCAGGACGCTACGTTGCATAGCCAGGACCTTCCGGCAGCAGATGCCATTCTTTGCGATGTGCCCTGCTCCGGTTTTGGCATTCTCCGCCGTAAGCCGGAAATTCGCTATAAAGATTTAGACAGTATCAAGGATCTGCCTGCCTTGCAGCTTTCCATTTTGCAGACGGCAGCTACTTACTTAAAACCCGGCGGGCGACTGGTGTATTCCACCTGCACCCTCCATAAAAAAGAGAACGAAAAGGTTGTGTCGGCATTTCTGGACCGGCACAGCGCCTTTTTCCTGGCGGCGGAATGTACGCGCTTTCCGTGTGAACAGGGCAGCGACGGCTTTTATTACGCCGCTTTGGAGAGACAGGCATGAAAGAGGACATCAAAAGTTTAACTTATCCGGCACTTTGCCAGCGGTTTGGGGACCTTGGGCTGAAGCGCTTTCGTGCCGATCAGGTGTACGGCTGGCTACACAAAGTGGGTGTGCAGGACTTTGAGAAGATGACCAATCTGTCCAAGGATCTTCGGAGCAAACTGGACGAATGGTTTACCATTCCCGCCTGCCGAATCGAGGAAAAATATGTTTCTGCCGTGGACGATACGGTGAAATATCTGTTTCGTTTGAACGATGGCGAGTATGTAGAGTCCGTGGTGATGCACTATAACTATGGCTACACCATTTGCGTGTCCAGCCAGGTGGGGTGCAAAATGGGCTGTACTTTCTGTGCGTCTACCCTGGCCGGTTTTCAGCGGAATTTGCTGCCGGCGGAGATTGAGAGTCAGGTGCACGCTGCCCAGAGGGACCTGGGCTGCCGCATATCCCATATTGTGATGATGGGCATTGGCGAGCCGTTGGATAATTATGATAATACCATTTCGTTTTTACATACGGTCAACGACTCGCGGGGGCTGAATATTAGCCTGCGCAATATTACCATTTCCACTTGTGGGTTGGTGGATCGTATTTACGATTTGATGGAAGAGGAGTTGCCGGTGACGTTGACGCTTTCCCTGCACGCGCCCAATGATGAAATCCGCTCCCGCACCATGCCGGTGAATGCCCGGTGGGGCGTGGACGCTACCTTGCGGGCTATGGCAGCTTATGCGGAGAAAACTTCGCGCCGGGTGTCTTTTGAATATACTTTGATCCACAATGTAAACGACCGACCGGCCCATGCCATGGAATTGGCGGCGCGGCTGCGGGGAATGCTTTGCCATGTGAACCTGATTCCGGTGAACGATGTGGCGGAGCGAGGCAATGTGCGATCCAGTCAAAAAGACATTCAAAACTTTCAAAGCATATTGAAAAAACAGGGAATAAATGCTACAATAAGAAGAACTTTAGGTCATGATATCAATGCCTCTTGCGGGCAGCTTCGCAGATTGAAGAAACGAGGTGATCAGATTGAACATGGTTGCTAAAACCGACCGGGGGCGGATCCGTGAGTCCAACCAGGACGCCTATTTTGTGGGCGAAATGCCGGATGGCACGGCCTTTGCCGTGGTGTGCGACGGTATGGGCGGCGCAGCCGGCGGCAATATTGCCAGCTCACTGGCGGTGCAGGTGATCAGCAGCAAGATCAATGCGTCTTACCACCCCAATATGCGGGACAGCTCCATTTGCAATATGCTGGAGTCGGCGCTGTCTGCCGCCAATGTGGAAGTGTATGATCTGGCACGGGAAAAGGCGGATCTTCGGTGGTGATATCTTTCAGTGCCTTATGATAGTATACCACTGCGTCATAGATCGGTACAGTACCAATGATAGCCGGGCATTCAGCAGTCAGTTTTCTTCTGAATTTCTGGGTATCTCCCCAGGAGCTTAAGTCCATAATGGACTCTGCGCCCATTTTTACTGCGTCATTTACTTTCTGAAGCTCCATATCCAGGTCTTTGCAGTCTCTGGAAGTTCCCAGGTTTACATTGATCTTGGTCTTTAACATGGAGCCGATACCGTTTGGATCCAGGCATTTGTGGTTTTTGTTTGCAGGAATGGCTACTTTTCCCTC
>OLOD01001808.1_pt1 | contig 12345 bp, 7 predicted proteins | sample 1671921 | NCBI WGS metagenome assembly OLOD01 (sample SAMEA3136626, study PRJEB25190) | human gut metagenome | biome: human gut; feature: human-associated habitat; material: faeces | place: Austria | collected 2013
TGGTTGCGGTGGGCGCCGCTGCTGCTGTTGGTGCCGCTGGTGCTTGGTGAAGTGGTGGTGGGGATGCTCCACCGAGAGGTGGCTGCCCAGTACAGCCGAAATGCTTGGTTTACCGGTTTGCCCTGTTTTGCGTTGGGTCTGCTGTTTAAGGAAGCAGAGACGCAGATCAAACGCCTGGGTCGCAAGTGGCCGGCGCTTGGTGTGTTGGTGGGCTTAGCACTGTCTGTTTTGGAATATCGGTATTTGAACGATAGCGCCGATTTGTATTTCGGTCCTTTGGTGGCTGCGGTCAGCTTGTTTTTGCTGGCCCAGAATGTGACTTGCACCTGGGAAAATCCCTTTGTGCTGTACGCCGAGGGGTCTGCGTTGGCGATCTACATTTTGCACCCGGCGCTGCGGAACCTGGCCCAGCGGCAGTTGCTGCCCTGGTGGGGTGTGCGCGGCATGGCGGCAGATTGGCTGTTGCCGGTACTGACCTTGGCGCTGGCGCTGCTGGCTGCGGGAATCTGGTTGTGGCTTAAGGGCATTTGGAATAAACGAAAAACCCGGCAAGTGACTGCTTGACCGGGCGTGTAAAAAGAGAGAAGAGGAAGCAATATGAAAAGTGAGAAAGGCCAAAGCCTGGTGATGGTGGGTGTGGCGCTGTTTTTATTGGCAGGGCTGTGCCTGTATCTTGGCTTATCCCAGCCGAAGATCTCCTCCGGCGTGTTGGTTGAAACACCGACGACGGCGGTGCAATCCGGTACCACGACGCAGTCGGCTGCCGCCACCGTTGGTCGATCCGCTGCAAGCAGCACGGCAACGGCTGCGCAAACCGCCGCTTCCGGCAACGCGGGCACAGTCAGCTACCCGGTGAACCTGAACACGGCTACTTTTGAGGAATTGACCGCCATTCAAGGTATCGGTGACCAAAGAGCGGCGGCAATTTTGGCCTATCGGGAGCAGATTGGCAAATATACTTCCGTGGAACAGATCAAAGATATTCGCGGTATCGGTGACGGGCTGTATGCCAAGATCGCACCGTACCTGACCGTATGAACCCGGCACTGGAGCGGGTGCTGCGGTGGTTCTTTCCCCGTCGTTGCGCCCTGTGCGGCACAGTGGTGGCGCTGGATGAACCCCTTTGCCCGGAGTGCCAAAAGGTGCGCCCCATTGCCCGGCCCAAGTGCCTGCTGTGCGGTCGTTCCAAGAAAGACTGTACCTGCAAGGGTAAGCACCATGAATACGCAGGGGTCACCGCGCCCTTTGTGTATCGGGACAGCTTGGTGGCGGCTATTCATAACTTGAAGTTTTACGATTTTCCCATGCTGGCGGATTATATGGGAGACTGTATGGCTGCCGCTGTGCGAGTGGATTTCGCCGATGTGGCCTTTGACTATGTGGCAGCTGTGCCCTTGGGCAGGCGCCGCCGCAGAAAACGCGGCTATAATCAAGCGGAACTGCTGGCCCGCCGAGTGGCAGGGGCGTTGCACATTCCCTATGCGGATCTGCTGGAGAAGGTGCGCAACAATCCGGCGCAACGCAAGCAGAACGCCCGCAGTCGGCGGGTGAATGTGTACGGCGCGTATGTGGTGATCGACGACAGCGCGCTATGGGACAAGACCGTCCTGCTTATTGACGATGTAAAGACCACCGGCGCTACGCTGAACGAATGCGCCAAAATGCTGCGTATGCACGGCGCCAAGGCGGTATATGCGGCAACGGTGGCTATTGCGTAGTCCGGATCATGCGCAAAAGGCGCGGCTTACCGTGCAGTCGGTCGGCCGGTACGATTTGCATTGACAATCTGCGCCGGATTTGATATAGTGAAGTAAATTTGGTCGTTTAACCATAAATTTTAGATTATTTATTAACTGGAGGAATTCTTTTTGGACATACCCCTTGGGTGGCAACTTTTTATTCAGGTTATTTTGATTGCGGTCAACGCCGTTTTTGCCAGCGCGGAGATCGCCATCGTTTCTATGAACGAGTTGAAGCTGGAAAAGCTGGCAGAGGACGGCAACCGCAGAGCGAAGCGACTGCGTAAGCTGACGGAAAAACCGGCGGGCTTTCTCGCCACCATTCAGATCGCCATTACCCTGTCCGGCTTTTTGGGCAGCGCCTTTGCGGCGGACAACTTCTCCGATGTGATTGTGCGCTGGTTGGTGGACGATTTGGGCGTGCAGATCAAAGAAAGCACGCTGAATACCATTGCCGTGATCGTTATTACCATCATCCTGTCTTATGTGACTCTGGTGTTTGGCGAACTGGTGCCCAAGCGGGTGGCAATGAAAAAGACCCAGCAGATCTCCCTGGGTGTGTCCGGGCTGATCTATGTGTCCTCTAAATTCTTTGCCCCGCTGGTGTGGTTGCTCACTGCCTCTACCAACCTGGTGCTGCGCATTCTGCGCATTGACCCGAATGGGGACGATGAAGAGGTGTCGGAAGAAGAAATCCGTATGCTGGTAGATGTGGGCGGTCAAAAGGGCATTTTTGACAAGACCGAGCAGAAGATGATCGTCAATGTTTTTGAGTTTGACGACAAGGACGCCGGCGAGTTTTCTACCCATCGCAAGGATATTCAGGCGCTGGATATTGACGACGATGTGACCACCTGGGAGAAAGTGATCTCCGCCAGTACCCATAGTCTGTACCCGGTGTTCAAGGGCTCTATCGATAATGTGGTGGCCGTGCTGGATTCCAAAAAGTTCTTCCGTATTGCCGACAAGACCCGCGCTGCGGTGACAAAGGACGCTTTTGTGCAGCCTATTTATGTGCCGGAGACCATGAAGATCGACGTGCTCTTTGAATTGATGCAAAAGAGCCACAACCACTTTGCCGTGGTGCTGGACGAGTACGGCGGTACCGTGGGCATTATCACCATGAACGACCTGCTGGAACAGCTGGTAGGCGACCTGGATAACGACCAGGAGCTGCCCAACGCCCAGCCGGATGTGGTGCCTCTGACCGACCGCTCCTGGAAGATCAAGGGCGGCGTGTCCCTGGACGATGTGGCAGAGTTGACCGGGCTGGAGCTGCCGGTGGATACTTACGAAACCCTCAGCGGCTACATTTTTGGCCTGTACTGCACCATTCCCAAGGATGGCAGCAAGTTTGATGTGGAGACGGAGGACCTGGAAATTCAGGTGCTGGATGTGCGTAAGCACACGGTGGCTTCCTGTATTTTGACGCTTAAGGAAAAAGATGAGGCGCAGCCACAGGAATAATGCACAAAAAGTGCGGCAAGCTGTACGAACAGTTTGCCGTATTTTTTTTGATTTTTCTGCTGCGTGCGTATTGCAAATAATAGGGGAATACTGTAAAATTAAGACAGAGAAGATGAAGGAGCTGCCTATGGATATCGCCAGACAAAAGGAGATCGCACAAACTGTGACCGCAGGCAAGGCCGTATTGGGTATGGAGTTCGGCTCCACTCGCATTAAGGCTGTGCTGTTGGATGCGCATAATCGGATCATTGCCCAGGGCCATCACGTGTGGGAGAATCAAACGGGACGAACACGAAAGTCTTGAGAGCTGCTTTTTTGGAGGTATTATGATACGGGAATTGACGATCGATGATTTTGAAAAAGTGGAGCCGATGATGGCGGCGCTGCATAAAATTCATGTTGAAAACAGGAGCGATTTTTATTCTGAAAATGCGCATCCGATTACTAAAAAGGAATTCAAGGCGATGCTTAAAGACAAGAACAAAATTGCCCTGACATTTGCCGAAAACGGAGAAATTGCAGGTATAGCCCTTGCAACCATCAAAGACCGGACGGTCCGGTCTATCTATATTGACGCCATCTTTGTGCTTGAACCATTCCGTCGGCGGGGCATTGCCACTAGGTTATTCAGGCAAATGCAGGACACTGCAAGCGAGATCGGTGCTGAAAGAATGGATTTGATGGTATGGGCGTTTAATGCGCCGGCATTGGCGTTTTATAAATCCTTGGGTATGCAGGAGCAAAGGATTGTATTGGAAAAACAGGTGAAAGAAACGAACTGACGCGATTTGCGCCTTTTATATACGGAATGATAATAAAAAACACACCGGGTCACCCGGTGTGTTTTGTTTTTGTGGCTTTGGCGTTGGGGAGAAATGAGACAGAAGAGCGTTAAACCTTTTTAACGCCGGTTTCTGAAGTGATTTTTTGGGTAGACAGGGCGTTCTTTTTGGCATAATGCACGCCCTCAACATAATAATACCAACCGGGGTTGACCACCAACTTTTTGGAAAGGCTGTAGGTAGTGCCATCTTTATACAGGTCTTTGTAGGTCTTGTAGGGCGACCAGGTGTAGCTGGCGTTTAGTCTGCGCATAACCACTACCTTGGTAAAGCCGCACTTTTTCACACCGGACACACATTTGGTCAGCCCGCTGATGGTCATGGTGTTGCTGTTCATGGCGAACTGCAGCGTGGCAGATGTGATCAGTCCGCTGGTGCGGGCGCCGGTTGCGGTGGCGCCGTAATCCTCGGCAGCGTCCAAGATCAGCAAATCCTCTTGGGTAAAAATTACATCGTCCTCTGTGGGATCGGCTGCAATGTAGCCGCCCTCCGGTACGGTGTCTGTGTTGTCTGCAGCAAAGGCCGCGCTAGGCAGCAGGCAAATGCTCGCCAGCAAAACGGCAATCACCGAATGGATCCATTTTTTCATTTTGGTACACCTCTTTCTTTTTTTGTGCCAAAGCGCACGGTGCAGGGGATTGTCCCTACAACTGCATTATATCTTGCCGGTGCCGTCGATGTCTGTCGAAATATGCGCTAAATTGTGAAAAATTCTCATTAAATGAAAAATGCGGCAGAATGCAGTGCCCACAGTAGGCAAAAGGGGTCAAAATATGGTACAATAAGACGAGACACTTTTTTTGCAAAAAAATACCAAAATGGTGTAAGGTTTTGACCCGCCAAACGGACTACTAAGTGAAAGGCGGCTGAAAGGAGGTGGCACGATTTGGCAGGCAGTGAGAAAAAGAAAGCAGACGATTTGCTGCAAGAGGGGTACGCCAAGTATTACACGGCAATCTACCGCTATGCGCTCTCTCGATTGGGCGACCCGCACAAAAGTGAGGATGTGGCGCAAGAGGCCTTTGTGGTCTATTATAAGCGGCTGCGCACCGGCGAGGTATTCACAGCGCCCCGGGCGTTTTTGTACCGCACGGCGGATCACCTGGTGCAAAAGCAGTTTGACCGGCAAAAGCGGGCGCAAAACTGCATCACTCTGGACGAGGTAATTGAAATTCCTGCCCAGAATGCGGATCCGGATGAGCGACTGACCTTTGAGGAGTATTCCCGCCAGATCAGTGCCGCTCTGTCAGACACGGACGCAGCCCTGTTCTCGATGCGTTACATAGAGGATCTAAAGATTGAAGACATTGCCGCGCGCATGGATATGAGCGTGCCGGCAGTAACCACGCGGCTCCATCGGCTGCGAAAAAAACTAAGGGAGATCTTAAACAGCTGTTTTAACTCCCGGAAAGGACGCGTTATGGCGACACTGCATATTGACAAAATCATTGCAGAAAAAGTGAACCAGGACGATCTTATCCGTCTGTTAGAGACGGTGATCGATGAAGAAATGCAGAGACCGGAAGCGGAAATGAACTGCGACCTGATCGACCAGTGTGTAGACGCGCTGCTGGAAATGCGGCGGGATCGGGACCATTTGGCAGTGATGGTGCCGCTGATGCAGGATAAAGCGTTTTTGCACTTAATTCAGCGCAAGGCCGGCAATACGGCTCGACTAAACGGTGCGGCGCGTGGCGCGCTGATCGCTGCGGCGATTCTCGCCTCCACCATCAGTGTAAACGCCATGGTAGACGCTGCGTTTGATTACAACATTTTAGAGCATATCGGTAAGGCGATTTCCGCCTCTGTGCTGGGGCCGGAAATCATTGGTGGCGAGGACGATGTTGACCAGCCAACCACTGTGCCCGGCACCACGGAAAAGAGCGAGTCCACGACGGCGCCGGAGCGTACCACCGCAAACGGAGAAACCGCTACCCGTCAACCGGAGCAAACCACCACGGCGGCTGCCGTCACGCAACCCACCACGACCACTCCCACGGAACGGGAGCAGGAGAGCACCACCAAGAAAGAACCGACCACCAAGAAAGTGACCGGTGATAATGTGCACCACAAGCCCACCCAGCCGGATCAACCGGAGGAGACCACCAAGGCTGTGCGTGTGATTGGATTTAATGCCCAGTTGGGCGAAAGTTTTAAGAGCCACTACATTTACGGCGAACAGCTCAGCTACGACGGCCTGACCTTAACGGCAGACTGGAGTGACGGCACCACGAAACCGGTGGCATTGAAGAATTGTACTTATACCACCCAAGTGAATATGAACCGCACGGCGGATGTGACCCTAAATATTCTGTATAAGGGCTTTTTGGTAGAAATATCCATTACCGTGCGACCCAATGAAGAAACGAGAGAAAGTACCATTTGCCATAGTGAACGGTATGATTATTTGCTTTGCAAAGCCGGTGCGTATGTGACCGCTTACCGTGGAACAGCAAAAGAGCTGATTTGCAATGTGGTAGACGGCAACCGTATTTTTGCCATTGCGGATGAGGTATTCCGAAAGCATACGGAATTAACTACCGTTGAGCTGCCCTATGTGACTTATGTCGGAGCAAAAGCCTTTGCCGGTTGTACGGCGTTGACACAAGCGGAGCTGCCGAAGCTGCAGCAGTTAGGTGAAGAAGCTTTTGCAGGTTGTAAAGCATTGGCAGAAGCGGAAACCGGAGACAGCTTAACCCAAATCGGTCGTCGCGCTTTTGCCGAAACGGCGTTGCAACGTCTGCGCCTGGGCAAAGGTGTGACTGTCATCCCGGAGGGGCTTTGCAACGATTGCACGCATCTGGAGTCCGTGCGGTTGCAAGGTCAGGTGACAGAAATCGGCAGTTGGGCCTTTGAAGGCTGCGGTCGTTTGAAAACCGTTACCGGAACTGAACATTTGCGCCGGGTCGGGGATTACGCGTTCTCGGATTGCCAAGCTGTTACTTTTGCATTTCCTGCACAACTGGAAGCTGCCGGTGAAAATGCCTTTTACTTCTGTCGGCAGCTGCAAATCGGTGCCCTGCCGCAAAGCATAAAATCCATTGGCAAGCGTGCCTTTGCCTATTGTCCGGGCTTAACTGAAGTACGGCTGCCGTCCGGCATTGCCGTTGTACCGCAGGAGGCTTTTCGTGCTACTAATGCCAAGACCATTGTGTTGCCGGAGGGCGTGGAGCGTATTGAAAGCGGTGCCTTTGAAAGTTGCAAGGCCACAGCCATCACTTTGCCCGGCACGGTCAAGTATATCGGCAAGCAGGCGCTGTACAGCGTGCTGCTGCGTGATGTGCGCTTTAACTGCTTGTCCCCGGTGATGGAGGAGCAGGTGCTGTACAACTCTAATCGGCTGGTGGTGCAGTGCTATCTGGGCACTACCCCGTACCAGTACGCCAAGGCCAATCAGATCAAGGTGGAATTGAAACAGGATCTGCCGGAAGTGATTCCCGGTATAGACGATTAAGGAGGGGCAAAATGAACGCAAAACAAAAAATGAATTGGCGGAGATGGACGGCATTGCTTTTGTGTCTGTTGTTGACGCTGTCCGCCTTGCCCCTGCAAGCCTTGGCTGCAGAGGCGCAGACAAGTGTTGTTGCCTATACAGACCCAACAAACGCAGAGATTGCGATTACCTATGATTACGATACCCGGACCTTAACGGTCAGCGGCTCCGGTCGGTTTTCCGGTCAGGTGTTAGGTGCGGATGGGTCAACGGCAGTGAACATGCTGGACGCATTCAGCGTATCTCAGTTGGTCGTGGAAGAAGGCATTACTGCCATCGGTCCAGAAGGTGCTACCGTATATTCGATTGCCGACAGCGAAACGAATACCATCTATTTGCCGGACAGCTTGACTGCAGAAAACTTTACCTGCAAAGGCGCCGGTAATCTGAGTGAAATTCGCCTGCCTGCCGGTATGCATACCTTGCGAGACGGGATGTTTGACGGTTGCACTTGGCTGGAAACGCTGAATATGCCGCAAGGCGTAACAGAAATCGGCAAGCGGACCTTTGGCGGTTGTAAGTCATTAGATGTAGAATTGCCGCCGCAGCTGGAAAGAATCGGAGACAAGGCTTTTTATCGCTCCGGTATCAAGAATGCAATCCTTCCGGATACGGTACGTTCCATTGGAAGCGGTGCTTTTGAGCAGACCCGTTCCATGGTCAGCGCCACGCTGCCGACGACCATAACGGCTGTGCCGGAGCGTATGTTCTATGCCAGCTATGTGGAGCGGGTCAGTCTGCCTGTCGGCTTGCAATCCATTGGCAAAGCTGCATTTTTTAACTGCATGCATTTAACGGATTTACAGCTACCGGAGGGTTTGATCACTATTGAAGGTTCGGCATTTAGCGGCTGTACGGTGCTGAAGGAGCTAACGCTGCCCGGCTCATTAAAGCATGTGGGTGAAAAGGTGTTTGGCGGCAGCAATATTGAAATTGTCCATGTAGAAGAAGGAATTACCGAATTGGCACCGGTGATGTTTGCGGATTGTCCGTTGACGCAGGTGGACTTGCCGAATACATTGACCACCATTCAAGACGCTGCTTTTTATAACTGTACAAAGCTGAAGGAAATTACGCTGCCCAATAGCGTAACCCAACTGGGTGAGGGCGTATTTCAGGGCTGTTCGTCTTTGTCGCAGGTGCGGCTGTCTGAAAACTTGAAAACGCTGCCCACCTCTACTTTTGACGGTTGTAAGGCGCTGACGGAGTTCGATTTTGCCGGCATTACGGAAATCGGCGAAGAGGCATTTCAAAATACCGGTATTCAAATACTGGATTTGCCCACTACGGTAAAAACGCTGGGCGAAAGCGCATTTGCACACAGTGCATTGCAAGAAATTTGGAGTCTGGGCGGTGTGGAGACCCTGCCCACCGATGTGTTTGCTTACACGCAGATCCAGACATTTGATATTCCCCAGGGGCTATACATTGCCCCCGGCGCCTTTGAATACTCTGCCTTGCAAAAGGTAGCTACCGGTATAGATGTAATGGAAATCAACGACGGTGCATTCCGCAATTGCCGCAAGCTGACCTCGGTGGAGCTGAATGAGGACGTCACCCGCATTGGGGACAACGCCTTTCGTGCCTGCACGGCGCTGACTTCCATTGATTTTCCGGAGTCGCTGGTGAGCATTGGTGACTATGCCTTTTATACCACTGGGCTGACTTTGCTGGTGGTACCCAACACGGTGCAGCAGATGGGCCGTATGGCTTTTGCAGGCAGCGCGCTCACAGAGGTATCTGTGGTCAGCGGCGTCAAAACCTTGGGCGATTACGCCTTTGCCGGGTGCCATGCCACTTTCCGTTTGCCTATGAGCCTGACGGAGATGGGCAAGTATCCCTTGGGCTTTACCGCCTCGGAGAACGACGGCAATGTGACCGTGTTCAAAATGGACGATGTGACTGTCATTGCGCCGGCGGCCAGCGAGGCCATTCGCTACGCCAAGGAAAACGACTTGCAGTACAAAATGATCGGCCCGGAGGACACGGACTTTAACGAGGAAAATTACCTGTATGGTACTGTGGGCGACGGCGACTGGTACTTTGACAAGCGCACCGGCGCACTGTCTACCAACGCCACCAATGTGGGGACGAAGCAGGGCTTTTATTTTACAAACGGCCAACTTTGGAAATATAAGCAGGCCGGGGTGCGCTCTGTGCACCTGCTAAATGGCGTGAAGAACCTGGGCGATATCTTTGCCGGAATCACCACCTTGGAGCAGGTAACGGCAACGGACAGTCTGACCAATATTAACACGGATGCCTTTGTAGGCTGCACCGGGCTGAAAAGCGTCAGCCTGCCGGCAGTGACCAAGATCGGCGCCAACAGCTTTGCCGATTGTACGGCACTGCAAACGGTAGATCTGCCCCTGGCTGCCACCATTAGCGACCATGCGTTCCAAAACTGCACAGCCTTGCAGTTCCTGGAACTGCCGGCGGTAACCAAGATCACTTCCACCGCATTTGCCGGGTGCACCGGGCTGACCGATCTGACCTTGGGCAAAGGGGCGGCTGTGATCGACGATCGCGCCTTTACAGACTGTAAGGCGCTGACGAATTTAGATTTGGGCAGCACCGTGTCCATCGGCCGTGAGGCCTTTGCCGGTTGTACCGCTCTGGCAGCCATCAGCCTGCCGGATCGTGTGACCCGGCTGGGCGTGGGCGCATTCCGTAACTGTACCGGCGCTACCGGGATCGAGATCGGCAGCGGGCTGACGGAAATACCGGCCTTTGCCTTTGCAGACTGTACCGGTGTCAAGGATATTGCCTTTGACGAAGGCGTGGTCACCATTGGCCCCAATGCGTTCCAAAATGCGGTTTCCGTGGTGTTCCTGACTCTGCCCAATAGTGTAACCACCGTTGGCAGTCGTGCCTTTGCCGGACTGCTGAATGTGGAAAAGATCACCCTGGGCAGCGGGCTAACCAAGGTGGAGAGCTACGCTTTTGACAACGCGGTGAACTGTTACCAACTGACTCTGGACAGTGCTGTGAACGCGCTGACCAACGCGGATATGGTGGCTTGCCACCTGGCCTATTACGGCGGCCAAAAGCCTATGATCCCCGGCGCAGGCATGGCCTACTCCGTGGAGGGCTACAACAGCTTCCGCCGCATTGGCGAAAATACTGCCGGTTTGGCTGTGGTGGTGGGCGACCATGCCACCGCTCTGAGTATGCACTTCTTGGCAGCCCAGACGGATAAGGTCAAGCGTGTGACCCTGGGCAAGCAGGTGCAGCGGATCGGCTATGAAATCAAAAAGGGCTACCCCGCCGATTACACCAAGGCCTTTGCCGCCGAGTTTATCGGCAACGGCAACCTGGAGCAGGTGACCGTCAGCAGTGAGAACCCCTATTTGTACACAGACGGCAGCGGGCTGTATTCTAAGGATAAATCTACGCTCTATGCCGCTGTAACCGGCAAGGGGGATTATACAGAAAACACCGCCTCCGCCATCGGCGACTGGGCGCTGTCTTGTAATGCAAAATTAAAGAAGGTCACGCTGGGCAAGAGCGTGCGTACCGTTGGTACCAAAGCCTTTGCCTACGATCAGAAGCTGAAGTATGTGCAGCTGACCGACGGCTTGCAGCAGATCGGCGCCAGCGCCTTTACCGGCTGTACTGCGCTGAAAGTGCTGGAACTGCCGGATACAGTTACCAACTTGGGCAACAATGTGTTTGAGAACTGTACCGCCCTGGCGTCTGTATTGTTGTCCGGTGGACTGACGGCGCTGCCCACCTACGCATTTCGGAATTGTACTGCCCTGACAGGCGTGGTGGTGCCGGACAGCGTAGCTGCCTTTAATCCGGGCGCATTTGCAGACTGCAAGGCGCTGACGGAGGTGTACATCGGCAGCCAGAGCACCCGGTATGTGCAGCTGGGCACCAACCGCACCCATGTGTTTGCCCGTTGCCCGGCACTGACCGTTTACACCATGGCCGGGTCGGACGCGGCCGTGTACGCCAAGACCCGGAACATTCCCACAGAGCTGTACACGGACGCAGACGCGTTTGCCGATCTGTGCGCCATGAAGCGGGATATTTATGCCGGTTATCTGGGCTTTTGCACGGATGGTCACGGCGATATTCAGTGGCTGACCGTGTACGCTGCGGATTGCACTCATGACGGTTACGCCATTGGTGTATGCGAGTATTGCTCCGCAATTTTGGAAGAGCGGCACACCACCGCCACCGGTCACAACTATGTGGTTAGCGAGACCCCGGCGGCAGACGGTCGGGATGGGGTGCGCATCACCACCTGCCAAAACTGCGGCGACAGCAGCTACACGGTGCTGCCCGGCAGCGGCACGGCGGTGGAGGAGACCCACACCGTGACCGGCACGGTGGTGCTGGCAGCGGATCGAGCGGCAACCAAGGGCACCCACGCCGCCATTGGCGCAGATATTCTGCTAAACGGCTACACCCTGGCGACCACGGACGAGAAAGGCAACTTCTCCCTGCAGCTGAAAAGCGGCACTTATGCCCTGACTGTGCGCTATGCTTACGGCTTTAGCCGCACCCTGTATGTGGTGGTCAGCGACCGGGATCTGCAATGCGGCAGCGTGCCGGTGATCGGCTGTGACTGGAACAAGGACGGCAAGATCGACGATCAGGACTACTATATGTTTAAGCTGATCTTTGGCACCCATCAGGGTCTGGCCGGGTATCTCAGCTATGTGGATATGAACCACGACGGTATGATCAACACCCGGGATATGATTTTTGTGGAGCGGTGTATGGGGCTGCAAGCCGGCAGTTTTGCTTACACACCGCTGGTCATTCGGTAATCGGGGCTGCGGCCCGGATATAC
>OLOD01001810.1_pt1 | contig 12335 bp, 16 predicted proteins | sample 1671921 | NCBI WGS metagenome assembly OLOD01 (sample SAMEA3136626, study PRJEB25190) | human gut metagenome | biome: human gut; feature: human-associated habitat; material: faeces | place: Austria | collected 2013
CCACATAATAGCTCATGATGGCGATGCAGTCGTAGGTGCCGCCTACGCCGTTGTGGAAGTTCTTTTTGCCGCCCAAGTCGATGCGCCAGTCGGAGAGATAGACCGCGTACTGCCGCTGTACCTTTTCCCATACTGTCTCCCGCTCTGCTTCCGGATAGTGCAGGGCGATTTTCGCCAGGATTTCTTTCTTGCAAGGCTTTGAATACAACACATGGCTTTTGCGGTCGAATAGAAGCTCGTTGTCCTTCATCTGATTGCCTCCCTCCTTGTTCTTTCTTACGTGCATGAGACCATCTCAGATTTAACCCGCTTTTCGGCAGGCAAACCATGCCATGCTTTTCAGGTTTCCCATGTCCACATCCGCATACATTCCATCCAGCCGTGCTTTCAGACTGGAAACCGTCTCATAGGGCGGTGTGAAAAAACCTGCCTTTTCATAAACATGCCGGACAAACCAATCCGTCCGCTTGTGCTCATCCTTCACATAAAAGCAGCCGCAGAATGTTCCGCCGGGTCTCAAGACCCGGAAAACCTCCCGATAAGCGGCTTCCTTGTCCGGAAAAGCATGAAAGCCGTTCAGTGACAAAACGATGTCGAAAGTATCGTCTTCATAGGGAAGCGCCCCCACATCGCCCTGCCGGAAGGTTGCATTTTTCAGGTGCAGGCGGTCAGCCTTTTCCCGTGCCTGCCTCATCATATCGGGCGAATAATCGAGGCAAGTGATGTCTGCCTCCGGCATAGTCTGATAAACCGGCATGGCCAAAATACCGGTTCCGACAGGCACCTCAAGCAGCTTACCGGAGAAATGCTCCGGAATCCCGGACAGTGCCTTTTCCAGATAGGCGTCGTTTTCCGCCTTGTTCATTGCCCACACCAAGCGGCACACCGCTTTCCCACTCAGAGTAGAGCAGGTGATCATGCCGTCATAAAAATTATTCTCGCCGGTCATTCGGTACGCACCGCGAATGGTCTCTTTGCGTTCCATGGGTTTTCCTCCATGTTTCAATCATCACACGACCGTTTCCGGCCTCATTTCTTCAAAATGTCCACAATTTTTGCAAAGTCCTCCTTTGCCTCCTTGAAGATCGGCAGCATACAGTAGCAATGCACCATCTTCGGGCGGGCAGACACCGTATAGGGGACATTTGCGCGTTTGCAGGCTTCCTCAAAGTCCGGCAATGCGCCGTAGAGCACCTCGTCAGCAGAATAGAAGAAGTGAATATCGCCTACGCCGATAAAATCTCCCCGTGAGCCGGAGAGCATATAGTCCGGTACATTCTCGCAGCCATGCCGCATGAGCTTCTCCACCGTCACCATGAAAGCATAGTCGATGGCGACGTCCCTTTCATTGAGTGCCTGCATCCGCGCCATTTCCGCATCGTTCCACGGCACCTCGCCGGGGGATACGGCGACGATGTGCCTCGGCTGCGGCAGCGGTTCGGGCTGCGCGTTATTATGCGCCGCAATGCCAAGCGCCAACGCGCCGCCGGAGGAAAAGCCGCAGGTACTGACATTTCCGCCGCCATACAGTGCAACCATTTTCCGATAACATTCGTACACCATTGCGTAGGTTTCAGTAATGCAGTGCTCCATGCAGAGCGGGTAAAACGGAAACCACACATCACAGCCGGTCTCGCGGCAGAGCTTACGCATCACAGGCAGGTCGCCTTTGTCCGGGCCGATCACCATACCGCCGCCGAAGAAGTAGAGGATCGCGCGCTCGGACAGCTTCGGATGCTCTCGCACGATCAGGCAGGGAAAGCCGTTTACCGTGATCGTTTCATAATATGCCTTGCGGTCGGTGGGCGTAAAAACGCCACGATGCCGGTTCTGCTTTTCAATTTCCTTTCGCAGTGCATCCTCCGGCAAGGCGAACGCCTTTTTCGCTCCGGAGAGCTTATATACGCTGCGTAAGATAGATGCAAAGATACTCATGATTTAGCCCCCTCATTTCCACGCCGTAATGCAGAGCCAGCTTTTCTTTTTGTGTATCTGCACATCGTGAAAGCCCGCCTGCTCCAGATACGTCTTCAGCTCGGCGTCCTTGTAGATGGTCATGCCGCCGATGATCTCCGTCCACTTCTTGTCCTTGTCCGTATCGCCGTTGCTTTCGTTGCAGATGAGTAATGTCCCGCCAGGCTTCAGCACCCGGTAAACCTCCCGGAAGCACTGCGGCAGATCGGGCCAGAAATAGACGGTTTCAAAGGCCGTTACCGCATCGAACCAGTCGCCTGCAAAGATCATATTCGCCACGCTGCCTTGCAGAACGGTGCAGCGGCCCTCCGCTATGGCGGCCTCGTTGACCTTTTTGGATTTCTCCACACTGACGGGGGAATAGTCAATGCCCTTGACAATACCCTCTGGGCATTTTTTCAGAAGTCTCTTGATGTTCGCCCCTCCGCCACAGCCGCAGTCCAGCACCTTGGCGTCCAGAGTAAGCTCCAAAAAGCGAAGTCCCCACCGTGCCACAGGACTGTGCCCCAGGTTCATCATGGCGACCATGATTTTCCCGCCAAGCCCCACAGGCTTTCTGGTGTTCTCAAAAAATGACATCTTATCACACCTCCGATTTCACACATTCCGTATAGGTCAGCGGAAAAGAGGCCTTTAGAACAACACTTTTTCGCACTGTCCAATCATTCTGTTGCAGAAATTTTAGGTATTCTTCACTCGTCCACTTGCTGTGGAGAGGAAAGCCTGCCAGATTCATGAAAAAGGCTTTGACCTTGCCGGGAAATGAGTTTTCTGCGTGCGTAAAGGTAGGCGCGATCAGCACACCGTCATCCTTCAGCACCCGTTTGATCTCTCGCAGTGATTTTTCTGGCTGAGGCACAATGTGCAGTGCGTTTGATACGATTACCACATCGAATGATTTGCTCGCGTATGGCAGAGAAAACATATCCTGCACGGAAAAACGCAGCTTCGCAGAGTAATTCCCCCGTTTGGCCTCTGTAATCATTTCCGGAGAGGCATCCGTCGCCTCGATGTGTGCCGCTGCTTTTACGATGTGCTTGGCGATCAGTCCCGTTCCGGTAGCCACCTCCAGCACTGTTTTGTCTTTCACGACCGGACGGATCAGCTCATACATTTTCTCGTATACTGCCCTGTCTTTTCGCATAAAGCAGTCATACAGACCTGCATTTCTGTCCCAGAAATTCTTGTGTTCTCGCATTGCTGTCTCTCCTTTTATGGTTAGATTTATCTAACCAGTACGTGCACATTGACAAGTTAGGTTCTGCTAACTCATGTATTTAGGAAAAGCCGCATTTCTGCGGCCTTTCGGCTTATACAAATAGCTTGCTGCAAGCATCACACATCTGTATTTTCAGCCACTGAGGATAACGCCTCTCGATCTATTCCTTATGGAAACAGCCAAAATCTATTTTCACACCATTGCGGTGACTTTTGCCTTCTTATCCATATTATATCATGCTCACTTCTTTTTTGCAAGGACGGTCATGCCAAGATCCACGATGATTTTTCCAATCGTTTTGCTTTGCATTTGGGTTGACCTCCTATCCTTTATTGGTTCCTTATCGAATGAAATTTGTCATTTCCCACGGTTCTTCCGGGGGCAGAGGCACCAGCTTGCTGCCTACCTCTTTGCACTTGAGAAAATAAGCCATATTATGGCCCAGTGTTCGAAGAGTCGCAAGGCCCTCACGGTCCTGCATTACTTCCTGCGGTGTTGTTCCATGCACCATGTTCCAATAACGAGACGTAATAATAGGCATCTGCATCAGACCAAAATACTTGTTCAGCTGATCCCATGTAGCCGTCGTTCCGGCTCGTCTAGCCGACATAATCGCCGCTGCAGGTTTCAAATAGAATCGTCTGCCGCCTCCGTTCAAATCAGCATAAAAAGCACGGTCCAGAAAAGAAGTGATTGCACCGGCAGCTCCTGCCCAGTGGACCGGCGTTCCGAATACAAAGCCATCATAATCCTCTGCCAATGCCAAAAAATCGTTTACCGTATCCTCAAACACGCAGCGATTGCGGTCATTGCACTTGTGACAGGCGATACAGCCGGAAATCGGCTTATTGCCAATCCAGAACGTATCGGTATCAATCCCGTTCTGATTGAGTGCCTCCGACACCGCACACAGTGCTGTATAGGTGCAGCCTTCCCGGTGAGGGCTGCCATTTACAAGCAATACCTTCATGATTCATTCTCCTCCTTGGTGTGAGACAAGACCCAGTTTAAAACATCATATTCCCCAAAAACCACATTGCCGCCGCCATGATAATTGCTGGTAACGCCCCGCTGAGCGAACCATTCGTCATTTGGTGTCTGGATCTGAAGAACATTGCTGATCTGCTCCTCGCTCCATCCAGCTTCCTCATAGGCATCATGGAGACTGTTGTAAGCACTCCATGCCCGCTGGGAACCATAATACTCATCATGTTCTGCCATAAAAATATAGACAGCCGTGCCATTTTCCGCAATGGGCGCATAGTCCCCATCCCACTGAGATGCTCCGTGGAGATAGGCTGCATAGAGGTCCGGGCGCATAGATACTGCCTGAGACATGGTTTCCCCGCCAGCGGAATAGCCCGCAGCATACACCCGAGACACATCCACAGAAAAGTTAGCAAGGAAATATTCCGTCAGCTCAATGGCCTGCCGAGCCGACGTATCATGCCAATCCGTCAGCTGAGCAGGCACAACGATCATATCCTCCTGAAGCTGCGTCCAGCATAGGAGCCCATCCCAGTCCAGGTTCGAACCGGAAGATAATAGCTGTAATGGATCGTCCCCGTTTCGCCCTCCAGAATCTGTTCTGCAATAATCCCTGTTTTCATGGACGATTTTTCCTCGCCAGAGGAGATGGCACTGGCTGCATCAGTCTCCGGTTTTATTGTTTCCGATGGCTCAGAGGATACTGTTTCTTCCAGATGCACTTCATCTGAAGGGAAAGCCGTACATCCGGTACTGTCTAAATTTCAGCCAAATCTGCCTTTATGTACTCCGCCATCTGGTGTGCGATTTCTCTGGTATTCCCATTGGAGACAGAGTAGTAAACAACCAGTATCCTGCTCATTGGGCTTTCCCCCTTTATACGATTCGCGTTTTGCCCATATTGGTGAGCATTTCCACTGTGGAAGGATCGTAATGGTCAAAGAACAGACTCTTTCCTTCATCCAGAGTGCGGATGGCCTCCATATCTGCTTCACTCAGGGAGAAGTCAAATACATCCAGGTTCTGTTCCATCCGCTCTTTGTGAGTGGATTTTGGGATCACGACTACATCGGACTGGATCAGAAACCGCAGGGCAGTCTGTGCAGCCGTTTTTCCGTACTTTTCGCCAATTTCAACTAGTACAGGGTTGGTAAAACAGTTTTTCTTCCCTTCGGCAAAGGGGCCCCATGCCTCGTGCTGCACACCGTACTTTTTCATGTATTCGTGCGCAGTTCGCTGTTGCTGAAACACATGGGTTTCCACCTGATTGACCATGGGTGCAATTTCTGCGAACTGACACAGATCGATCAGTCGGTCCGGGTAGAAGTTGGACACGCCAATAGCCCGCAGCTTTCCCTCTTTGTATGCTTTCTCCATGGCTCGGTATGCGCCGTAATAATCTCCAAAGGGCTGATGGATCAGCATCAGGTCAAGGTAGTCGGTTTTCAGCTTGTGCAGGGATTTGTCGATGGATGCCTTTGCCTTTTCATAACTGGCGTTGGACATCCAGATCTTGCTGGTGAGGAACAATTCCTCTCTGGGTACGCCACATTTCTGGATAGCATTGCCTACCGCTTCCTCGTTTCCGTAGGACTGAGCGGTATCAATCGCGCGATACCCCACTGAGATTGCATCCAGTACACAGCGCTCGCATTCTTCGTTCGAGACTTGGAAAACGCCGTATCCCAGTTTTGGCATTTTAATGTTGTTATTCAATAATACATATTCCATCATAGATAACTTCCTTTCTGTGGTTTCACAACACTTCTCCAGGCATTGCCTGGATAATCTTTTGTTTCTGATTCTATTGTAAAGGTTTCTGTAAGGTTACAGAAGTCTCGATTCGTTATAAAGTATTAACCTTTAGCTTTCCACTAATACGAAAACAAGGTACCTGTTGAAACAGATACCTTGCCTTGTAAAATCATTCTATTGATTAGACGAATATGCCCGTTTATGGCCGGGTGTAGCGCACCCATAACACATTCGGTACAACTGTCTGCACCTCTTTAAGATGAAATGCAGTCGGTGGCCAGGATGGCAGAAAATCAACTTGGGTAAAGGAACTGACACCGTTGCCGCCGTCGGCTACCGGGGCAATGACTAGACTCAACTCGTCCACCAAATTTTCAGCCAAAAACGATCCATTGACGATCCCGCCGCCCGCCAGCATCAGTTTGTTGATGCCAAACAGTCGATGCAGTTTCTCCAAAAGCAGAGTGCAGTTCAGTCGTTTCTCGCCGGCAAACAGATAGGAAACCCCTTGATTCTGTAAATAAGACAGGTATTCTGGAGCCACCTGCTCCGTCAGCGCCTCGATCACATGGGCGGCGGGGCGGCCCTTTTTTTCGATGGACAATCCGGAATAGGCCAGCTGACCCTGTGGGTCCACTGCAACAATGAAATTGCCCATGGCCTTGCCTGTCGGGTTTACCCAATCCGCTCGGGGCGGAGTGGACATCATAGTGGGTAGCTGCCCCACCTTTCCCTCGGCATATCCCCCCAGCATGGTAGTTGTGCCGTATAAGGTGGCCTGACATCCGTAAAAACTTCGCAGTTCCCCATAGGCTTTTATCGCCGGAACTGTTTCAGGCACACCGAAAAACGTACCGTCAATCTTTCCGTCCAGAGAAGTGAGCATATGGCACACAACAAAAGGGTGTTCCATCTTATTCCTCTCCATAGACATCTTTTGCCATCCGCAGAGCCGCCCACGCCTTGGGCCAGCCAGCATAGAAAGCAAGCTGGGTCAATGCCTCGCTCATCTCGGTGGCGGTTACACCGTTGGCCTTGGCCCGCTCAATATGATGAAGAAGGGATGTATCCAGAATTCCGCTGGCCATCAAGGCGGAGACGGTAATCAGGCTACGGTCACGGGGCGAGAGCTTATCCTCTCGCGACCAAACCTCTCCAAAGAGGACATCATCGTTTAATTCCGCAAATTTAGGGGCAAATTTGCTCATGGCATCTCTGCCTGCTGTTACTTTATCCATGATAATCTCATCCTTTCTATCGGATTTATTTTAATTTAGTATATTCTGCTTCATCTACCGGCTCCAGCCACTCGGCTTTGGAACCTGGAACGGAAATCGCTATATGGGCAAACCAACTGTCAGGAGCCGCCCCATGCCAGTGCTTTACCTCGGGCGGAATGTTAACCACATCTCCAGGGTTCAATTCCTGAGCGGATTTGCCCCACTCCTGATAATAACCCCGACCCGCCGTACAAAGAAGGATCTGACCGCCGTTATGGTGGATGTGCCAGTTGTTCCTGCATTAAACTGGACTACACCCTCACAATCCCCCGGATTTACTGGTTTGAACGCAATACAAAACTGTATTTTCTGTACCCTTTTCGATGAAGTTCTGCTACTTTCTATTTTTCCTTTTCTTCAACATCCCATACTTCTTTTGCCAGATTAAACACAGCCCATCCATTTGGCCAACCTGCATAAAATGCTACATGAGTAATAATCGCAGCAATCTCTTTCTGTGTTACTCCATGATCTTTTGCATTCTGAAGATGGAACTTTAAAGAAGAATCTGTAATTCCCTGTGCCATTAATGCTACAACTGTAATAATACTTCTTGTCTTAAGATCAATATCTTCATTATTCCAGTTTTCTCCAAAAAGAACATCATCATTAAAATGCGCGAACTCAGGAGCGAATTCTCCAAGAGCATTTCTTCCTGCTGTCTGAACAATTTTTGCCATTATTCTCATCCTCTACTTTCTTCAATTAATAAATTCTTTTATTTTAATTTGTTATACTCTTCTTCCGGTAAAAACTCTAACCACTCATTTGAAGCACCCTCTGCCGGAACTTCAACAGCAATATGCTGGAACCAACTATCCTTTGCTGCACCATGCCAATGTTTTACTTCTGGTGGAATATTCACAACATCTCCTGCTTTTAACTCACGAGCCGGCTTTCCTTCTTCCTGATACCATCCTCTTCCACCTGTAACTAACAGAATCTGTCCACCCTTATGATGTACGTGGAATGCGTTTATAGTCTTTGGTGCAAATGTTACTAATCCTACCGGAACTCTCTCAGTAGTAAGCATATTCAGATAACATTCACCTGTAAAATATTTTGCAAATGCAACATTTTCTTCTCCAAGTTCAAATACTGCTCCACCGCCAAGATCTTTTTTCATTTTTTCCATATCCATAAGATTTACCTCCTTCATTTCACTATCTATATCCTACAACTTAAAGTAAACTCCAGGTCAATAGTTTTTTCCTATTCACTCTGAATACTGTAGAATTTTTTAACTATATTTATCTTACCCCACATTTATCTTTTATGTCCAATGCCTATCATTTATCTTTTATTATGCCTTTCAAGCATAATTCAGCAATATATTAAAATTATCATAGCCTATATCACAAGCCAAAACAGGTCTACTTCTTTGCAGACCTGCTTTGGCTTATAGTATAGACTTTTAAAGCTGTTTTATAAGATTCAATTCTTTTCTTGCTAATGCCTTTTTCAATTTCTCATTCTCTTTTTTCAAATTTTCATTCTCATATTTCAGTTTTCGAACCTGTTGTTGCAGTAGTTCCATCTCTCTTTCCATTGCCTGATCAATAATCGTTCTCCTTGGATCTATCATTCCTGCCTGTTGTTCTAATGCACGATCAATTTCACTTCTGACAATCGGATTTTTATAAAAGAATCCTCTGGACAACCCAGTTTTTTTCATCAGTTTTGGAATCGAAACCTTTTCTTTTTCTACTACCATCTCTCTTATGGTATTTACCGCACTTGTTACTTTTTCTTCGCTTTTCTTCTTATTTAATTCTAGCATTTTGTCGTATTTGTTCATATTCCTCTCCCCATCCGTCTAAATTTGCTAAAATAACATTTGACATATAATTTCGTGCTTCTCTTGTTTCATCTGCCATACTTTGATTGCTCATCTTACGGTAATACTTGACAGTTTTTACATTTTTATGCCCGATAAGCTTTGATATCGTCCAGTCATCAACATGTAATTCTGTTAATTTCACCCCATAGGTATGTCGGAATAAATGTGATCCAAATCCAAATAATTCTCCCTGATCATCTCGCAAATCATTTTCGTAAATCATACGGATGACCTTTTCCCGTAATGTCTGATAATTTAATGGTTTTTGTGGATTATCTTTATTTGCAAATATGTATATGCTTTCTTTATAATTCTGCTCTGCATAGACAATTGCTTTTTTTATTAACTGAGCAACTTCTGCACTGACAGGCTTCTCAAATCTTCTGCTTTTAGGCTGATAAATAATCACCATATCCTGATTATCCCTTCTATAAAGGCAGTCTTTCCTCATAGTTAATGTATCTGATATTCGGTTTCCTAATAATTGATGTATAATCAACGCTCTGGCTATTTGTTCTTCCAGCTTTACAATATGTGCATTTAATCTTTTCAATTCACTATCAGAATAATATTTAAATTCACCCCGCCGTTCCGGTGGAAAATCTGATTTTATAAATAATCTTCCTAATTGCTCCCATCCATATATCTTTCCAACTGTTTCCAGCACATCCCTTAATTTGATTAAATCATCCCTTTTTCCGTTTCCGCTTTCCACTTCTATTTTCAAATAAATCAAAAATTTTTCTATGATATTTCTATCAATTTCTTCGCAGGAATCCACTTGAGGATATTTCTCTTTTAGATACTTTGAAAACTTATTCATTACTGATACTTCTCGCGTAACAGTCGCAATTGCTTCATATTGTAAATGATAGTAAATTGCCTTCTTCATTTCTTCCCGAATGTCTGGCTGTTCAATTTTTCTAAAATTGATTGTTTTATGATTTACAATCGGATTAGACCTGATTATAATCGGAAGCCTCTCCAAATACCAAATATCTTTTATCAGTTCATTTGTTTCCGACAAATCAACTGTAAATTGTATAATATTTTCAAAATATCTTATTAAAGCTACTTTTTCCACAGATTCATTCTGATATACTCTTTTTTTCGCTTTGGTTAATGCTCTGCCTTTCTGTAACATCCATGCTTTTAACTGTTTAATCCAAACATTCTCATCTCTTTCCATCAGGCTCTTTACCTGATTTGATGGCTTTTGCAGGAACTCGCATAAACTATTAAAATAATTTCGTTCTGTCTTAATTGTTAAAATAGATACTTTTGTTCCCCTATATCGGATGTAGTTTTCAAATTCTTTTCTCAATGTTTCCTCTGGAAGTTTTCCTAAATCAAAATATTGTTCTTGATTTAATTTTCTCTTCTGTTCATCTGTAGCACGCTTATAACAATCTAATTGTGAATATTCAACTCTTTCGTTCATCCTTCTCTCCTTTCTGCACATAGGACAGTAAGCTATTCTTCTCATCTGAAAAATATTCCACATTCCTTCTTGCTATTTTTTTTGGCATATAATCAATATACTGCATTGTCATTTCTTCATAATTATGCCCCAGATAATCCCGGATTCCCTGTCGTGACACTCCATGATCATAAAGATTGGTCGCTACCGTATGTCGATAATCATGCGACTTAAACAGGTATTCACCATTTTGTATGTCGCACGCTGCACAATACTTTTTCATTTGTTCATTAAAGGTAGATTTTGAAAACGCTCCACCCTTTCGATTCTGGAAAATATAATCTTCTTTTGCGATTCTATTCTTATTAAGGTATACCTGCATAAGATCATATAACGCTTCCGGTATTGGAACTCTTTTATAATTCTTCATTTTGACCTGGTATATTTTCATCCAATAATCGCCTTTTTGACGATAGTATGCATCTCCTTTCAGCGTACATACTTCGCTGATTCTCAGACCAATACACCATAAATGTAAAAACATCATTCTCAGATGTTCTGGAAAATTAGATAATTTTTGGATAATCTCCATATATACATCTTCTTCTACGCATCTGTCATGATGTACCAGTATCTGTTTTTCCCAATAGTATTCTGCACGAAATGGTACTTTATCTACATATCCTCTTACCTCAAGAAATTTGAAAAAGTATTGTATACTCGTTACTTGAGTATTAAAAGTTTTCGCCTCATTAGCATCTTCCTGCCGCTTTTTTAAATATTGATCAATTCTTTCTGCGTCACAGGTAGTTACTTTCTGTTGCTCATCGCTTATCTCTTTTAAAAAATTACGAATGATCCGGAATTTCTCATAGACAGTACTTATTGCCATCTCTCCAATTCCTATTTCATACTTCATATATTCCTGAAGTAGTTTTCGATTTTCCGGATGTAGCACTTCTCTAAATGATATTCTTTCCACCGGATCACTCGGATTTAATCTTTCTTTCGGAATTTTAAACTTTTCCAAATACCATATCGTTGCATCCCAGCGAATTTCTTTTGTTTGTAAAAATGTAATCCTACAGGCAAGGCCAACAATACTCCGCAGCCTATTTCTTCTCTGTTCATTTTCAATTTTCCGTTCCAGAAATATCTGGAAATCCTCTTCCTGTACTTGTTCCAGACAGTTAATATCTTCTATTTTGCGAAGTCTGCAAAATTCATAAAATATATGTAATCCCGTCAGCTTTTGTTCTCTCACTCTGGACGGTTCGTAATTTTCTAAAATAAATTCTAAAACATCAAAAATTTGACGTTTCATCTTTTCACTGGAATCTATCTGGAAATCCCATACCATATTACTGCGATTTTTGACCCGCTCCACTGACAGAACAATCTTTTGATCCGAATGATAAGGAATAAATAAAATAGTATTCTTATACGTCCACTGACATTCCAGCCTTCCCATCGGAGTTTCGATCCGTTTTCGAATATACTCTTGTTTGACTTTATCAAATATTCTTAGATATCTTGAAACACTTTTTTCTTTTATCAGTTCAGACATATAAACTTCATATCTTTTTCTCAAGATATAATCCATCTCAGAAATATGTTCAATTTCTTCATCTGCCAGAAATTCTACCAACATTCTATATGTGACATCCATAACATTAAGTTCCATTATTTCAGTCACTTCGTTCCGTAGCTGCTGTATTCGCCTGTTTCGTTCCTCTGATTTTTCTATCCATTGTTGTAGAACTGCAGGCATTCCAATCACCTCCTATAGTAGTTCGTCAATCCCGTACAATGCAGTGTTCTTCTTATAAAACTCCTGACTTGCTTCCAGTAATTCATCAT
>OLOD01001816.1_pt1 | contig 12313 bp, 9 predicted proteins | sample 1671921 | NCBI WGS metagenome assembly OLOD01 (sample SAMEA3136626, study PRJEB25190) | human gut metagenome | biome: human gut; feature: human-associated habitat; material: faeces | place: Austria | collected 2013
GTTCAGGTCCAGTATCATTACCGGCATCCCGTCTTCGCCGTGTTAAGTCAGGATCATCTGCTCGCCGCTAAGCCGGTGTTGTCGCTGGCGGACTTCCGCGGTCAGAAGCTGATCGGTTTAAATACTGAGAATGCTCTGAACGCCCGGATGGAACAAATATGTCAAAAACAGGGACTAAAGGCGACGATGGTCTTTTCCCCGGCGGAAATGGGCTTGATTTTCAAGCTGATCGAAAGCACCCGCTGCGTCAGCTTCTTCGGCAGCGATTCGATCCCCCCTCGATCGTGAAACGGCCGATCGGCGATCTGGATCTGGATTATGAATTCCTGATCATTACGCATAAGAACGCACCGGTTACGCCGATCATGGAAGAATTCATCCGCTACACCCGCGGCTTCTTTTAAGTTTTCCCGGATCCCTGAACTTTTTACCACAGGATTCTCCAATAAGAATTCCTCTGTTTTTTCTGATTTCGCAAACAGAATGCGATTTCCTGATGATCATTTTTTTATTCTCACTTTACGATTCTCAGCCCTTAACTGCGGCTTGGACAGGAAATCAAAAAGCTGCGTTAAAAGCAGCTTGATCCGTCTTTATCTTCCATGAATTAAGTCCATTAAAATTCGATTTCAACCCCGACCGGACAATGATCCGAACCCAGGATATCCCCATAGATAACACTGTCCTTCACCTGATTCATCAACCGTTGGGAAACGATGAAATAGTCGATCCGCCACCCGACGTTTTTCGCGCGGGAATTGAAGCGATAGGACCACCAGGAGTATTCAACCTTTTCCGGATATAAGGTTCTGAACGTATCCGCAAACCCCAGGCTCAGCAAATCGCGCATCTTCTGGCGCTCCTGATCGGAGAAGCCGGGATTAAAATGATTCGTCTTCGGATTCTTCAGATCGATCTCCTCCACAGCCACATTCAAGTCGCCTGTGTAAACGACCGGCTTGGTTTCGTTCAGCTTTGCCAGATGCCGCGCCATCGCGTCTTCCCACTGCATCCGGTAATCCAGACGAGCCAGTTCTTCCTTGGAGTTCGGCACATAGGCGGTAACAAAATAGAATTGCTCAAATTCCAGCGTGATCACGCGGCCTTCCTTCGGATGCTCCCCTTCCGCTTCGTCAAAATCATAGCGCACGGACAGCGGCTTTTGTTTTGTGAACACCGCAGTGCCCGAATACCCTTTTCTTTCCGCGCTGTGCCAGTATTGATGGTAACCCGGCAGTTCTAATTCGATCTGATGGGGCTGCAGCTTGGTTTCCTGCAGCGCGAAAATATCCGCGTCCTGTTCGTTAAAAAAATCCATAAAGCCTTTCTGAATACAGGCCCGTAATCCGTTAACATTCCATGATATCAGTTTCATAAAGCACCTCATTTTTCTGATTTTATTTAACCAGATTTCGACAGATTTTTCTACTCCTTTGATTCATTCTCCTGCATGATTCCTTGATTAACGCCGAATATCCGATTCTACATGCGATATAATAAACATAACAAGCGTTATTCGTCATCAAATGGAAATAGGTCCGCAAACATCAAAAGGATCCTGTTATTCTTGTTAATTTAGCATGTAAACGTCCAATGTTCTCAATCGTTAACCGTTACGGTTTCCACATTGCTTCCGGTCAAGAATAGTTGGATTAATTTTACTGAAAATGGAAGTTTTTCCATCATCAAACCAATCACTCAATTCATATTTTTCCTATCGCAAGTTTTCAAAAGAATAATCAAGATCAGGTCTTTAAGATCAATGTTGAAAAGAACTTCTTCTTTATTCCATACAATCATAAATTGAAACGCTGATCTCACGCTCCTGTAAAAATAACGCATTAGCATACGGATTTTCTTATTTCAATTCTTATCCAGATTTCTAAAAAAGCACGATTTCTGAATGAGAAACCGTGCTTGACTCTCGAATACGATCAGCTTTAAATCTGGTCTTCACCCGCGATTACGTTGACCGCTTTCAAGGCAAAGGTCAGCGTCCGTCCGCAAGCCAGACCCGGGAACAGTTCCGGATAGTTGTTCGCAAAGAAACTACCGGAAACGTTGCCGATCGCATACAGGCCCGGAATGACGTTCTTCTCTTTATCCAGAACCTGCATCTTATTGTTGATCTTCAGACCGTCGCCGGTGCACAACAGACTGGCGCCCAGCCATACGCCGTAGAATGGCGCCTTGCGCAGCTGTGAAAGGTAATGACTTGACTTAAAGAATTCATCGTCTTCCCCTCGATCATAAATCGCGTTGTAGCGATCGCACTGAGCTAAGAACTGAACCTTGGCTTCGCCTTCAAAACCCAGCTTGTCCGCCAGCTCATCCAGCGTATCCGCTTTCATGATAATGCCTTCCTCGACATACTTCTCCATCTGTTCCGCCATCCGCTCCGGCATCACGCGAGTCAGCGAGGAACAGCCCAGTGTATGGAACTTCTGCCAGTCTGCCTGGAAATCCCCATCATAGACCTGGCAGTATACGCCGCCTTTCTGATTCGCCGCAGCGAAAACGATATCGTTGTACGGGCAGCCTTCATTGGCAAAGCGGACGCCATCGCGATTGACCTTCATAAACGGCTGCGTGCCCGGATTCCATTGATAGATCGTGCCCGGGAACTGCTTGGATCCGTTAGAGGCTTCAACATATCCGGCGTTCACGCCCGGCGCTACTGCACCGCGGTCAAATAACATCGGAGCGGATTCCTTGTCCATATCCGCACCGGCCCACAAGCCCGCTTTGATTCCATCGCCATGATTCATCGCGAAATAGCTGCTTGCGGTTGTGCAGGATACCGCCAGCGGAGACAACGCCTCCATCATATCCGGATTGCCTTCATATCCGCCGGTCGCCAGAATCACGCCTTTGCTCGTGGTGATTTTAATATATTCGCCAGCACTGTTCTGAACGATTGCCCCGGTCACCGCGCCGTTTTCTTGGATCAATTCGATCAATGCATGCTCAAAATCGACATGATAGCCCTTTTTCTCGATGTAATCCACAAACAACTTGTTCCGCGGCGTATCCGCCCACTCGCTGTCTGGGCGTGGATTGTAATTATGCTGGGTCGGAGCATGGTAATAATCGGTGCCTTCCTCTGCTTCGCCGGTATCGGCTTCAAAGTAACAGTCATAGCCATAGGAATCCATGATGGCCTTGACATAATCGTGCATCGCCGCAGATTCATCCAGCCAGACCCGAACGACGCTCTGATCCAGTTTTCCGGAAGCATACCGCGACAGCTCCGTCATCGCGCGCTGCCGGTCGATTGGCTTGCCTGCGGCTAACGCGTCTGCGGAATCCGCCGCCGCATACCAGTTGCGGGTATCGCAGACAAAGCTGTTCTGTTCGACAACCCGGAAGTCCAGTCCCAGATCCGCCGCTTTGACCGCCGCCATCATGCCGCCGTTGCCCGCGCCGACGATCAGCACTTCAGTCTGCCATGTTTCTTTAATGTCGCTATCCTGTATCTGCGGCTGCTGACCCAGCCAGTTTTCGGATGTAGCTTCCGGATTGGCCGTCGGCGTCGCTGCCGGCTGTTTCTCCGCCGATTCTCCACACGCGCTCAACAAACCCAGCGCTGCCAGCGACACGGCGCCCGCCGCGCTGCCCTTCAGGAATTCCCGTCTTGAAATCCCGTTTTTCTTCATCTTTCTTTCCTCCTGTTTGTGTAAATCCACACATTCACATTATAAAAGAAAGTCATGATTTTTCTGATAGGAGTATCGAATAGGCTTATGCTGATTTCAAATAACGAAGCAGCTGTTTCAGTACTGGATTCGTCGCGTCTTTGCGGTACACTAACCCCAGATGCACAGTTTCCGGTGTCTGCGAACGGATCGGCACCGCTTTGATCAGCGGACTGTCTGCCAGGATACCGCCCTCCGGCGCCAGAATGACCCCCTGATTCAGTTCCAGCAGCCGCCGGGAAGCGGGTACATCCTTAACCGGTGTCAAGACGATGGAAGCCCGCAGCGAGGGATTGAATTTTTCCAGATAAGCGCTGTACCGCCAGCTCTGCCGCCCGCGCGCAAACACGATCTGCGGCCATGCGGCCAGTTCGTCATACGTTACGCTGGATTGCGAAGCCAACGGATGGCGGAGATTAAGATAAGCCTTCAATTCTCCGCAAAACAGCTCGCGATAGACCAGCGATGGGGAATCGACGTCCTTGCGCCAATTCATGCAGCAGTCGATTTCACCGCTTTCAACCTGGCTTAGTCCGCGCGTAAAATCGACTGGAATCATATCCAGCCGCACCTGCGGCATTGCCTGTGTCAATTTTTCCAACGCCCTCATGAGCGGCGCTTCCGCAAACCCGATCACGCCGACTTTTAATGTCAGCATCGCCTGATGGGCCTTCCGCGCTTCCTCCACGGCTGCCTGATATTGATGGAGAAGCTGCCGAGCCTGAGGATAGAAAACCGCTCCGGCCGGCGTCAAAGCGACCTGATTGCGATCCCGTTCAAACAATTCAAATCCCAGCTCCTGTTCCAGCAGATGAATAACCCGGCTGATGGAGGGCTGCGAACAGTGCAGCGCCTGAGCGCTCTTAGAGAAATTCAACGTTTCGGCTACATGCACAAAACATTCCAAACGATCCACTTTCATTTTTGTTTTTCCTTCCTGTTGATTCATCATACCCGTGTGAACGTAAAAAGATAAGCTGCAATTTTACTGATATAGCGCTGATCTTTATCTTTGATTCTATAATTATACTCGCTTGATTGTTAACATTCTAATTAAAAATACAGCTGGCGTTCAGCACAACTGTATTCTTTCTCCACTATTTTATTGTACCAGCTGCCGCAGAGCCTCGCCGACCCCATCTTCGTCGTTGGTCAGCGTGATGTAATCCGCGCGTGCTTTTACCGGTTCGACGGCATTGCCCATCGCCACGCGCAGGCCACAGCCTTCAAACATCGGCAGGTCGTTGACGCTGTCGCCGATGCCCAGAATCTGAGCCGGGTCGATCCCCAGCTGATCAGCTGCCTTGCGGATCGCGATGCCTTTGTCCGCCTTGGCGCTGATCACTTCGATATCGCCGTACGGATAAATGAAGATCCGGATGCCGGGAAGCGGCCGCAGCTGCCGCGCGATCACTTCCGTCCGGCCCCGCGCCCGGATCAACAATTTATAAACCGGATCCAGATTCTGCCGCGCAATGGCGGGCAGATCCTGATTGGAATGCACCACAATCCGATGCTGCGGCGGCTGATCGGCGGTATAGGCCACATAATCGCCGGATAGCGGGACGTCATGACTGCACCAGATCGTGTTCAGCTGTTTCATAAATGCCGGACAATCTTCACGTTTCAGTAAGGTCAGCACCTCGTTGAGTGCCGCCCGGGGAATCGGTTCCCCCTGAGCCTGACCATGAAAGGACCGGTAAGCACCGACAAAGCCGATCACCGATAACCGCGGATCGATCATCTGCGCCGTCTTGTAGGCGAACTGATAAGCACGGCCGGACACCACGGCCACTTCCACACCCTGATCCAGACAACGCCGGATCTGCTGGCGGCTCAGCGAGCCGACTTCCTTTTTTCCATTGAACAACGTTCCGTCCAGATCCAGACAAACCATTCGGATCGGACGGGGACTGACAGACTGCTCCCTTAAATCGACCGGGTTGCGGTTTTCAGCCATTGCGCTTCCTCCTCATTAAGATACGGCGTTAAAGCCTCGCGAACACGCAGATGATAGCGATTCAGTGCCTCGCGGGCAGCCGGCGTCAGAACCTGCGGGTCAACCGCGTCCAGATCGATCGGTGCCAAGGTCGTCGTTTCAAATTCCATAAACTGACCGTAGAAGTTCTTTTCGCCGCGGCGGACGATCAGCTCGTTTTCAATCCGGATGCCAAATTTTCCTTCGATGTAAACGCCCGGTTCATCGGTGACCACCATTCCCGCTTCCAGCCGTTCCATTTCGCTCAGCGCCGCCGTCTTCTTCCAGCGGATTCCGTGCGGACCTTCATGCACGTTCAACAGATATCCGACGCCATGACCGGTACCGCACTGATAATCCAGATTCAGCTGCCACACGGGTCCGCGGGCGAGGATGTCCAGATTGATTCCGCTGCAGCCATACAGAAACCGCGCTTCCGACAGGTTCAGCATCCCCTGCAGCACCGTTGTATAGACCTTTTTGATTTCCGGCGAACATGGCCCCAGCGCAAACGTCCGGGTGATATCCGTCGTGCCTTCCCAATACTGACCACCCGAGTCGATCAAAAGCAAACCCTCCGCCGCAACCGGCACCTCGTGCTGCGGATCAGCGCTGTAATGCATCATCGCTGCGTTGGCCTTAAAGGCGCAGATCGTGCCGAAGCTTTCCTCGATGAAGCCTTCCTGCTCGGCGCGCAGCTCATGCAGCTTCGTTTGAATTGAGCATTCGCTCATCGCTTCTTTGCCGACACAAGTTTTCAGCCAGTACATTAGCTTCGTCACCGCGACGCCGTCCTTGAGATGCGAACGCCGCAGGTTTTCAATCTCCGTTTCATTCTTGATCGCCTTTCTTAAGACAATCGGATTGGTTTTCTCAATCCGCCGGCAGTGCCGGGGAATCGCACGGAGGATCGCGTAGTTGAGCTTCTGCGGATCAGCCCAGACCGTTTGCGCCGGTAGCGCCGCAACGTCTCCAAGGAATGTATCGTAATCCTTGATTTCAATATTCAGAGCGGACAACGCCTGCCGGTCGGATTCCGACAGCTTGCGCGGATCCAGATACAGCACGGCCTGCTCCAGGGTCACGCAGCCATACGCCAAAACAACCGGATTGTACAGCACATCATCGCCGCGCAGATTGAACAGCCACGCCAGATCATCGAGCGTCGAGATCAACAGTGCCTCAGCGCCTTCCTGGCGCATGACCGCGCGGAGTTCTTCCAGCTTCTGCGCCGTCGCCCGGCCGCTGTAACGTTCTTCCAACAAGACCGCCTTCGCTTCTGATAAGCCCGGCCGGTCCTTCCAGATCAAATCCACAAGATCCTCCGTGCTTAAAATCTGTGCCTGCTTCCTTGCCAGCATTGCTTCCAGCTGGCTGCCCAGCGCCCCGCTGACCATCCGTCCGTCGAAGGCCAGACAGCCGCCCTGCGGCATTTCCTGCTCGATGAACTGCGGGAAGTCGATCACGCCTTCCTGCCCCATCTTATATAAAGTAATCCCCGAGCCGGCCAGCTGCCGTTCCGCCTGAATAAAGTAACGGCCGTCAGTCCACAATCCCGCCTGATCGCGCGTGACGACCAATGTCCCCGCCGAACCGGTAAAGCCCGACATCCACGCCCGGGCCTTGAAATAATCGCCGATGTATTCGCTGCCGTGAAAATCAGACGACGGAATCAGCACGATATCCACATGCTTCTGTTCCATCACCTGCCGCAGCTGTATTAATGTTTCTCTCATAGCCACCCTCCTAGACGTCCCTTATTGTAGCTCAAATAGCGGAAAAATACAGCCTTCTTCCAACAACTTCACCGCTTTTGCGATAACTTTGAGCCTTTCATCCTTTCTGTTCGAGGATCCTCCTTGAAAATCCTATTCCTTTCCAAACACTGCATCCGCCTCGTTTTCCATGCCTGCGGTATTCCTGCTTTGACTTCCGCAGACTTTCAGGAAGCGCAGCTTTTCATGATCTTCCAGCAAGCCGGCATTTTCTCGCTTTGTGAATTATGGTATAGTGATGATAACAATTTCGGAGGTTTTCATGAAAAAAATCATACTTGGATTGGTTATCAGCGGCCTGATCTTAGGCGGCTGTTCATCGAAAATGGATCAGTTTGTCGAACCGCAGGGTACGCCGCGGCCGAGCATTGAACCGCTGCCGACTGACACTTCATTTGCGGGCGAGGAATGGTACGATCAGATGGAGGTCTGGCAGCTTCACCGGGAACCGGCCCGGGCTGCCCTGACGCCTTATCCTTCATCCCAGCAGGCGCTTCTGGCAGAGACCAGCGCTCTGGATGAAATCAATGCCGCCTCGTCCTCGCGGATTCCGTCGCTCAATGGCCGCTGGGCGTTTTACTATGCCACCAAACCGACGGACCGTTTAAAAAACCTGGCGGGCTATGACGCGCAGTGGTATTGGGAAGATTGGGACACGTCGGATTGGGATCAGATCGACGTACCGTCCAATATTCAGACTCAGTGGAAGGAAGACGGCAGCTTCCGCTATGAGCCTCCGATTTACATCAATCAGATTTATCCGTGGCTGAACTATGAAGCGATCCAATACGGCGCACAGGGGCAGCCCGTCGCCGCGACCGCCGTCAACAGCGTCGGTCACTACAAGCGCGAGTTTACGCTGGATGAAGGGCTGCAAAACAAGCATGTCTTCCTGCGCTTTGAAGGTGTGGAATCGGCGTTTTATGTTTATATCAATGGTCAGCCGATCGGCTACAGCGAAGACAGCTACACACCCGCGGAGTTCAATATCACGCCTTACTTAAAGGAAGGCGTCAATACGATCGCAGTCGAGGTCTACCGCTGGTCGGACGGCAGCTACTTTGAGAATCAGGATTTTATCCGGCTGTCCGGAATTTTCCGCGATGTAACCTTGATCGGGCGGGAAGCGGTGGAAATCCGCGATCTGTTTGTACAGAGTGATCTCGCTGAGGACTACACCCAGGCGCAGGTTCAGGTTGACGTCGATCTGCGTAATCTTTCGCAGCAGCCGCAGGCAGGCTGGACGCTGGAAATGGAGCTGGTCGATCAGGGCCACGCCGTGTTCAATCAGCCCCTGAACCTCGAAAGTCCGGAATTACCCGTACTGGAAACGACTGAAAATCAGACGGGAACTACGCTGTGCGCTCATTTCACGATCGATCAGCCGAAGCTGTGGACACCCGATCAGCCGCATCTTTACTCGCTTGTCCTCACGCTGAAAAACGCAGCGGGCGAGGTTATGGAAAGCGTTTGCCAGCGGATCGGGCTGCGCGAAATCGAAGTTCAGACCGTCGACGGCGTCCAGCAGATGCTTCTCAACGGGAAGCCCTTGATGCTCAAAGGCGTCAACCGCCATGAAACCGATCCAGTCAAGGGCCGGGCCTTGGGCGCGCAGGAAATCATCACCGATCTGAAGCTGATGAAGGCCTACAACATCAACGCCTTCCGCACCTCGCATTATCCGAATCATCCGCTGACCTATGACGTTGCGGACGAGCTGGGGCTGATCGTCGTGGACGAGGCCAACATTGAATCGCATATCGGAGAGAAGGAGCTGGGCGTTCCCGGCAACAATCCGCTCTACAACGGATTGATCATGGACCGGACCGTCAGCATGGTCGAACGGGATAAAAACCACGCCAGCGTGCTGTTCTGGTCGCTGGGCAACGAAGCGACGTATCACGAATATGAAATGAATGAAAATTACCCGTTCTACAACACTTCGATGTGGATCCTTCAGCGGGACCCGAGGCGGCTGCGCGTGTACGAGCGTGACAACCGGATCGGCGATACCCGCGAAACGTCGATGGTCGATGTGGCCAGCAGTCAGTATTGGACGCTGGATCAGCTCAAGGATTACGCTAAGAAAAACAAGCACGCGTTTTTCCAGTCTGAATATATTCACGCGATGGGCACCGGCGTCGCGAATTTAGCGGAGTATTTCGCGCTGTTTAAAACCTATCCGCAGCTGCAGGGGGGCTTCATCTGGGATTTCATCGACCAGACGATTCTGACCGGCGATCCGGCCACAGGCCAACTCTATTACGGCTACGGCAGCGACTGGGGGACGCCGCTCAACGACGGTGATTTCTGCGGCAATGGCTTAGTCAATGCCGACCGCACCCCGAGCGCAGAGCTGGAGGAAGTGAAGAAGGTCCAGCAGGACGTCAGCTTTACCTATGATTTTCAAAAGCGCCGGTTAACGATGACCAACGAATTCCTGGCGACCGATCTGAATGCTTTTGCGGTCGAGCTGAACTTCTACCAGAACGGCACGCTGTTCCATACGACAGCCTTAAGCGAAGCAGAAAAAGCACTGCCGCCCGGGGCGGCCAAAACGATCGACGTTGCGCTGCCGGATTCTGATTCCGACGCGGAAGTGATTCTGGAGATCGACGTGAAATACAGCCAGGATCAAAGCTGGGCCAATGCTTATGGCGGAAAACAGGGCGATATCCTGGCGTTTGAACAGTTTGTTCTGCAGGAAGGCAAGCCTGCGGCATCCGTGTCCCCGGATCTTTCGCTGACCGTAAACGAACAGGAGGACAAATGGACGATTCAGGGCCGGACTGAACAAAATCAGGACTTTGAAATGATTCTGAATCCCGCAAAAATGGAAATTGAAGCTTACCGGCTCGGCGATCAGACCTTTCTGACCGGTGGTCCGCAGCCGTCGTTCTACCGTGCCGAAACCTCCGGCGATCCGCAGTTCTCCGAAGCTGTCCGGCAGGCTGGCAAAGCGGTTGAATACAAGTCGCCTTCGATTCAGCGCAAAGAAGAAAACGGCGAAGTAAAACAGCTGACGATCAAGGCTTCCGGGACGATCAACGAATTCAACACCGGTCTGGAAACGGAGATTACCATTCAAGGCAACGGTCAGGTCGCAGTGGCGATGACGATGAAAGTGCCGTCGAAAGAGAAGGTCGGTCCACTCGCCCGGGCAGGGCTGACGCTCAGTCTGGCCGCTTCGTTAAACGAGATCCGCTACAATGGCCGCGGACCCGAAGAGAATTATATCGACCGCCATACCGGTTCCCGGTTGGGACAATGGACGGCAAAGATTGATGATTTCTATAACGATCAGCTGCTGAAACCGCAGGACAGCGGCAACCGGACAGAGGTCCGCAGCCTGACGCTCAACGGTGAAACGAACGCGCTGACCCTGACGTTTGACGAACCCGTCGGCATGAACATCATGAACTGGGATGAACTTTCACTCGCCTCCGCCGCGCATCTGAAGGACGCGCAAAAGTTGGATCAGCCGCTGCTGCATCTGGACGCCGCCCAGCGCGGATTGGGCAACGGCAGCTGGGGCGCAGAACCGTTAAAAGAATATCAGATTAAGCAGAATCAAACCTACACGGTTTCGTTTCAAATCAAACCCGGTCAATAATCCCTATCGCAGGATTCCAGTCTGAAATACTCCGGTTGCCAGCTCTGAGGAAAACAGACCGGCTCCTGATGAATCGTTCAGGCAATCCGGTCTTGCGAAAGGAATGATGGAGAATTCCGGTTTACAATCGGATTTCCCTGTGAATTCAATGCATCTTGTAAAAAGCCGCCCGATTTCGATCATGAAATCCAACGGCTTTTCTTTCTTCATATCTGCGTAAGCAAGCTAAAGTTTCTGATAAAACACCAATGTCATCCGGGGATTCACGGCCGCCGTTTTTCCCGTCTTCTGATATCCCATTTTCTCATAGAGATGGACCAGGCGTTCCTCCTGTAAAATCGTATCCAGCTCCCATCCCCGCTCGCCATGGATTTTCTCAGCTTGTCGAATCGCTTCCTGCGCATAGCCCCGGCCCTGAAACTGCGGGAGAATGAACATCGGGGAAAGGCGCTTACGACTTCCATCCTGCTTGTCGGTGACGCTGAGCACGCCAACCGGGTTTTCATCCACGTTAATGAAATAATAATAACGGTCTTTTTGCGAACAGCGCAGCCGCAGTTGGTCCAGCGATTGATTGACAGGACTGATGTCGTAATCCTGATACCGTTCCAACAGCTCGCGAAAAGCAATTTTCTGCATTTTCCAGATGACCGGCGCATCCTCAGCGGACGCTAAACGTAAAACCAATTCCATTTTTTTCACCTCGCTTTGTTCCTGATTGAAAATCAGGAATGAATCGGCCTGCCCAGCCGCAGATCCAGGCGCCATTGCGGGGCGGGTCCGTCGTCGCCCCAAATTTCATCCAGACTAATGATCTTATCCCCTTGGATTTCAATCAGGGAAGCGACATGGAAAGAAGCCTGGCAATCGGCGGAAAACACATGCACAATTGTGAAAAGAGTATTGTCCGCAGCCACGGTTCGTTCAATCTGCCCCTCCCAATTCCCCGGATATTCGCAATTCGCCCGGATGAATTCTTCGACGGTAAACCCTTCGTTGGTGTTGATCCAGCGAATCCGTGCTTCCTTGTGAAAATATGTCCGCATCACCTCGGCCTGTTGCTTCAACACCGCATCCCAATACTTTTGAACATCCATATTCCAGTCCTCCTGTCCGGCTCTGTTTTGTCTGATCTCACGCTATTTTTGATCATGATCCAAAATCAAATTTTTCCAGTTTGTCCAGGGATCAAATTCTTGACGTGATCCTGGTTCTTTTTTATTTTACCATAAATCAAAATTTCCAGGATTAA
>OLOD01001818.1_pt1 | contig 12301 bp, 10 predicted proteins | sample 1671921 | NCBI WGS metagenome assembly OLOD01 (sample SAMEA3136626, study PRJEB25190) | human gut metagenome | biome: human gut; feature: human-associated habitat; material: faeces | place: Austria | collected 2013
ACGCCCTGTCCGTAGGATTCACCATCTCAGAGTATGACTGGCTGATGGCTCTGGTCTGTTCCCTGATCATTGCAGCTGTCACATTTCTTATCTGTATTGGAGGGCTGTTCATTGGCCGTAAATTCGGAATAAAGCTGGCAGGCAAAGCGCAGATATTGGGCGGTGTGATTTTGATCGGTATAGGTCTGGAAATTTTCATCAGCAATGTATTTTGAAACTGATTGAAAAGACAATTGGTGCTTTTTTCAGAACGGGTAGAAATGCGTTTTGCTTTTCTTGACAAAAACACATCTGTATGTTATCATGATAGCACGTTAGTAGAGTAAAGAGAATGAATCGTGAAAACGTAAGATGGAGGCATTTATGAAAAAGGGTTTAGCTTTATGCATGGCTGCAGTATTAGCCATGGGATGTTTGTTAACAGGCTGTGGAAGCAGTGATACAGGCGCGAAGTCAACAACAGAAAGTGCTGCGGCAAGCACGGAGGCAGTGGGAGCGGAAACTGCCGGAACCGAGGCAGCCGGTACTGAGACGGCCGGTAATGGCAAGACATTTACCGTTGGCTTTGATGCCAGCTTTCCGCCATATGGTTATCAGGAGAATGGCGAGTATGTCGGTTTTGATCTGGATCTGGCGCAGGAAGTCTGTGACAGAAATGGTTGGGAACTTGTGAAGACACCAATCGACTGGGATGCCAAGAATATCGAATTAAATGGAGGTTCCATTGACTGTATCTGGAACGGTTTTACGATTAATGGACGTGAGGATGATTATACCTGGTCTGATCCATATCTGAATAACGAGCAGGTTATGGTAGTCGCTTCCGATTCCGGAATTGAGACACTGGCAGATCTGGCAGGGAAGAATGTTGTAGTACAGGCTGCATCTGCAGCACTTGATGCTTTGAACAGCGAGGATAACAAAGAACTGACAGACAGTTTTGCATCCCTTACAGAGAATCCGGATTACAATACCGCATTTATGAATATTGATTCTGGCGCAGCTGATGCTGTTGCTGTTGATATCGGAGTTGCCAAATATCAGCTGGCTCAGAGAGAAGAGGGTAAATATAAGATCCTTGACGAGCCAATCCAGAGCGAGCAGTACGGTATTGGCTTTGCCAAGGGAAATGAGGAGCTTCGTGATACAGTATGGGCTGAAGTTATGAAGCTGTATGATGAGGGTGAGATTGATAAACTGGCTGAGCAGTATGGTGTAGCTGACATGCTTTGCCTGGGAGATGAGAAAGCAGCGGATAAGACAGAAGAGAGCACAGATGTGGCAGAAGAAAATGCAGATTCTGATGAGGCAGCTGACGCAGATACTGCTGAGGATGAGGCTGAATAATTCACATAGACTATAAACACGAATATACGCAAAAAAGAGGGTACCTGGCGCACCCTCTTTTCTTAGCGAGAAGGGGTCTGCTCCAAAAGAAGGAGCTTGATTCGCAGAATGTGAATTATAGAATGAAATGAAACGTGAAATGCGATCCCTTAGAACACAAGTATCAACAGGAGGAACACAGTAACTATGAGTTTTAGTGTAATGTTAAGCCAGCTTGCAAAGGGAATGACCGTAACTACGGAAATTTTCTTTGTAACCCTTATATTTTCCCTGCCACTTGGCCTTCTGGTTTGCTGGGGGAAAATGTCCAAAATAAAGATAATCAGATGGATCATTTCTGCTTATATCTCCATTATGCGCGGAACACCTCTTATGCTGCAGCTGATGGTAGTATATTTCGGACCATATTTTATTTTTGGAATCCGAATTTCCATGGGTTACAGCCTGATCGCTGTATTTATTGCTTTTGCAATTAATTATGCCGCTTATTTTGCAGAAATCTACCGTGGTGGAATTGAATCCATGCCAGTAGGTCAGTATGAAGCAGCCAGAATCCTTGGCTACTCAAAAGCACAGACCTTCTTCCGCATCATTCTTCCCCAGGTATTTAAACGGATTTTGCCATCTATTACCAACGAGGTAATCACCTTGGTAAAGGATACCTCTCTGGCCTTCGTTGTAGCAGTAGCTGAAATGTTCACTCTGGCGAAACAGATTGCCAGCTCACAGACCACAATGGTGCCGTTTGTGGTAGCGGCTGTATTTTATTATGTATTTAACTTGCTGGTAGCAGTGATCATGGATAAAGTAGAGAAAAAACTGAACTATTACCGCTAATAATTTATCATCAACCTGCAGGGAATATACATTGCAAAACCGTGTGCGGGTAACCAGAAGGAGTCACTATATGAAATTATTTGAAATGAAACACATAAAGAAAAGTTTCGGAGCCTTGGACGTTCTTCGTGACATTTCCCTGGAAGTAGAAAAGGGCGAGGTCCTTAGTATTATCGGTCCCTCCGGCTCGGGTAAGTCTACATTGCTTCGCTGTGCCACCGGACTGGAGATCCCAGACGGCGGCGAAATTATCAAAAACGGAAAAATCGGACTGGTTTTCCAGAATTTTAACCTTTTTCCCCATTTTTCTGTGATTAAAAATATTACAGACGCTCCTATCAAAGTCCAGAAACGAGACAAAAAAGAAGTCTACGCTCAGGCCAGAGAATTGCTGAAGAAAATGGGACTCTCAGATAAAGAAAACTATTATCCATACCAGCTTTCAGGTGGACAGCAGCAGCGAGTTTCCATCGCCAGAGCCCTTTGCATGAACCCGGATATTCTTTTCTTCGATGAGCCCACATCTGCTTTGGACCCGGAGCTCACTGGCGAAATCCTGAAAGTAATCAAAGACCTGGCAGCCGAGCATATCACCATGGTGATCGTTACCCACGAGATGAGCTTTGCCCGTGATATCTCCGACCGGATTATCTTTATGGATGACGGTCTGATCGCAGTGGAAGGCACCCCGGAAGAGGTATTTTCATCAGAACATGTAAGAATGAAGGAATTCCTTGGGAAATTCCATCAGGGGCTTGCTTAAAATCTTTGGATGTTATATAATCCCCTTGTATGTGGAAAAAACAGTTGATCCGCAAAGTAAATGATAAAAACTTACTTAGAAACAGGAGAGAAAGAATGAGTACAGACAGATATACAAGCCCTTTGTCTGAGCGTTATGCCAGCAAGGAAATGCAGTACATTTTTTCACAGGATATGAAATTCCGCACATGGAGAAGACTCTGGATCGCTCTGGCAGAGACTGAGAAGGAGCTTGGACTGAACATCACCCAGGAACAGATTGATGAACTGAAAGCTCATGCAGACGATATCAACTATGATGTTGCCAAGGCCCGTGAGAAAGAAGTGCGTCACGATGTTATGTCCCATGTATATGCTTACGGTGTGCAGTGCCCGAAAGCAAAGGGAATCATCCACCTGGGAGCAACATCCTGTTATGTAGGAGATAATACAGACATTATTGTTATGACAGAAGCTCTGAAACTGGTTCAGAAGAAACTGGTAAACGTAATTGCAGAGCTTTCCAAGTTCGCTGACAAATATAAAGATCAGCCTACACTTGCATTTACCCATTTCCAGCCTGCACAGCCAACTACCGTTGGAAAGCGTGCCACACTGTGGACACAGGAATTCATGATGGATCTTGAAGATCTGGAATATGTTCTTGGCACCATTAAGCTTCTTGGTTCTAAAGGTACTACAGGTACACAGGCAAGCTTTCTGGAACTGTTTGAAGGAGATCAGGAGACCATCGACAAGATCGATCCGATGATCGCTGCCAAGATGGGATTCAAGGAATGCTATCCGGTATCCGGACAGACCTATTCCCGTAAAGTTGATACTCGTGTTGTCAATGTTCTGGCAGGAATTGCAGCAAGTGCACACAAGATGTCAAACGATATCCGTCTTCTTCAGCATCTGAAAGAAGTAGAGGAGCCATTTGAGAAATCCCAGATCGGATCTTCCGCTATGGCTTATAAGAGAAACCCGATGAGAAGTGAGCGTATTGCTTCCCTTTCCAGATATGTGATGGTAGATGCCCTGAATCCAGCCATCACCTCTGCTACCCAGTGGTTTGAGAGAACCCTGGATGACTCCGCCAACAAGCGTCTTTCCGTACCGGAAGGCTTCCTTGCAATTGACGGAATCCTGGATCTGTGCCTGAATGTTGTAGATGGCCTTGTGGTTTATCCGAAGGTTATCGAGAAACACATGATGGCTGAGCTGCCATTTATGGCAACTGAGAACATTATGATGGACGCAGTAAAAGCAGGTGGAGACCGTCAGGAGCTTCATGAGCGCATCCGTGAGCTTTCCATGGAAGCAGGCAGGAATGTTAAGGTAGAAGGTAAGGACAACAACCTTCTTGAGCTGATCGCAGCCGATCCGGCATTTAACCTGACCCTGGAAGAGCTTCAGAAGACCATGGATCCGAAGAAATATGTGGGACGTGCCAAAGAGCAGACCGAAAGCTTTATTGCAAAAGTTGTAAATCCGGTTCTGGATTCCCACAAGGAAATGCTTGGAATGACAGCTGAGATTAATGTATGATAAAAGGTTGTTAATTTCTTTTTTTATGAAATTCAGATCAGACACAGGAGGAATTTGAGTTATGATCAAAGCAGTAGTTGGAGCAAACTGGGGAGATGAAGGTAAGGGTAAAATTACCGACATGCTCGCTGAGAAAGCTGATATTATCGTTAGATTCCAGGGTGGTGCAAATGCAGGACATACCATTGTAAACGACTATGGTAAATTCGCACTTCACACTCTGCCGTCAGGTGTATTTTATGGACACACCACAAGTGTGATCGGCAACGGTGTTGCACTGAATATCCCTGTATTTTTCAAAGAATACAATGAGGTTGTAAGCAAAGGTGTTCCGGCACCGAAGATTCTGATCTCTGACAGAGCACAGATGGTTATGCCGTACCACATTCTGTTTGACCAGTATGAGGAAGAGCGTCTGGGAGGCAAATCTTTCGGTTCTACTAAATCCGGTATCGCACCTTTCTATTCTGACAAATATGCAAAAATCGGTTTTCAGGTAAATGAGCTTTTTGACGAGGATCGCCTGAAGGAGAAACTGGCAAGCGTTTGTGAAACTAAGAACGTTCTTCTTGAGCACTTATACCACAAACCGCTTCTGAACGTTGATGAGCTTTTTGCAGAGCTGATGGAATACAAGAAGATGGTTGCACCATATGTATGCGACGTTTCCTTGTATCTGAATAATGCACTGAAAGAGGGCAAGGAGATCCTTCTTGAGGGACAGCTTGGAACTTTGAAAGACCCTGACCATGGTATTTACCCAATGGTTACCTCTTCTTCCACACTGGCAGCATATGGTGCAATCGGAGCAGGTGTGCCTCCATATGAGATCCAGAAGATTGTTGTTGTAAGCAAGGCTTATTCCAGCGCAGTAGGTGCCGGTGCATTTGTTTCCGAGATTTTCGGAGAAGAGGCTGACGAGCTTAGAAGACGCGGTGGTGATGGCGGAGAATACGGCGCTACCACTGGACGTCCGAGACGTATGGGATGGTATGACTGTGTTGCAGCTAAATGCGGCTGCCGTCTTCAGGGTGCTACAGATGTTGCATTTACTGTACTTGATGTACTTGGATATCTGGATGAGATCCCGGTTTGTGTTGCTTACGATATCGACGGAGAGATCACCACAGACTTCCCGACCACAGCCAGACTTGAGAAAGCAAAACCGGTGATCGAGAAGCTTCCAGGATGGAAATGCGATATCCGTGGAATTAAGAACTATGAGGAGCTTCCGGAGAATTGCAGAAAATACATTGAATTCATCGAGGAGAAGATCGGATACCCGATCACCATGGTTTCCAACGGACCAGGAAGAAACGATATTATTTACAGAAATAAATAATTGGGAAAAAAGCGGCTGCGTATCAGCTGCTTGTAAGTAAGAATACATTACTGGTTACAGAGTGATCGGTAATTGAAAAGTGACTGCGCCGGAGGTTCTCTCCGGCGTATCTTGTATCTAGTACATCGAATATTAAGTAACTGCCATATTGACTTGTCTGATTTTTATCTGCTGCGCCAATATAGCAGAAACTTAATTTTCGATGCTCTAGATGACAAAAAAGAAAACGGATTTTATAAAGGAATAAAGAATGAAAAATTTTAAACGTGCAGCTGCCATTCTGGGAGTGGTAGTCTTACTGGCAGTTTGCTGTCTGCCTATGATCTTTGCTTTTGGCAGCGGCGACAACGCCCAGGGGAATTTTAAGGCGGCAGTGGGCACTGTAATTCTGGTGCCTGTTCTGGCCTATGTATTTTTGATGGTTTATAAACTTCTGAAGAAAGAGAATAAGGAGGCAGAGGGCGAAGTGAAAAATATTATTTTTGATGTGGGACAGGTCCTGGTTTCCTATGATTGGGAAAGCTATCTGAAAGCGTTCCACTTTCCGGCAGAAGAAGAGAAGCTGATTGCTGAGAAGGTTTTTAAGAGCCAGATCTGGAATGAGCGTGACCGTGGACTGTTTTCTGAAGAAGAATACCGGAAACAGTTTATCGCAGCACTTCCGGCTGAGTACGAGGCGGATGTAAAGCGTGTGATCGAAAAATCCGGAAAAACAATTGGAATTAAGGATTACGCCGAAACCTGGACCGGCTATCTGAAAAGCCAGGGTTATCATCTGTACATTCTGTCAAACTACAGCCAATTCATGCTGGATCAGACAAGACCAGGTAAAATGCCTTTTCTGAAAAATATGGATGGTGTGATTTTCTCCTGTGAGGTTCAGCAGATCAAACCGGAGGCTGATATTTATGAGACACTTCTTTCCAGATTCGGTTTGAAACCGGAGGAGAGCGTTTTTCTGGATGACCGCCCGGAGAACTGCGAAGCTGCAAGAAAGCTTGGTATTCATGCCATTGAATTCCATGATCTGAAGCAGGCTGCAAAAGAACTGGAGAAGCTTGGAGTAAAATAGACAAAAACAGCAAAACAGGAAAGTCAACGCCCCGGCTTCAGTTAGTACTTCAGAAGCCGGGGCGTTTCGGGGAGGATATAAGTTAATCTCGCTTATCTTTTGTATTGCGTCATCATTGAAGGGGGTTCAATGAATTTGTTGGTTCATTTTACTGAACACTCATAGTATGAACCTGTTACTGGTTTTTTATACATATGTTACAGAATAATAGTATGAATTTTATGAAAAATCTGCAAGAAAATTTTGGAAAAAAAATAAGATTTGTGTTTTTCAGTAAAAGATGGTATAATAAATTTCAGCTGTAAAACGGCATAATTACGAAATTTTGTTGAAAAGAGGAATAAGAAATGAGCGACAAGACCATTTTAGAGCAGTGGCGTGCCATTGCCTATGACCAGCAGGCAGATCGTAATAAACTTCAGCAGTTCTGGGCAAAATATTTTAACATTGAGAAGAACATTTATGCACAGCTTCTTGAGAATCCGGACGAAGTAGTTACTGGTACAGTTAAAGAACTGGCTGAGAAATATAATCAGGAAGTGCTCACCATGGTTGGTTTCCTTGATGGAATCAACGACAGTCTTAAGGTTCAGAACCCGATCGAGACTATGGATGAGAATACTACCGTAAGTCTTTGTTTTGACAAAGAGCTTCTTTACAAGAACATGGTAGACGCTAAGGCTGACTGGCTTTACAATCTTCCACAGTGGGACAAGATCTTTACCCCGGAGAAACGTAAAGAGCTTTATCTTGAGCAGAAGAAATCCGGCACAGTTGTAAAGGCACACAAGATTGGACGTAACGATCCGTGTCCATGCGGAAGCGGAAAGAAATATAAATTCTGCTGCGGAAGAAATAAATAAGAGAATATGAATACTGACCGGGATCCGGTGGATTCCGGCTGTGGGGACGGATTGCAATGGTGGATAACTGCCAGGCAATCCGTTTCGTGTATATTTATAGGAAAATTAGTTGATTTATGAGTTCTACAAGTATGAATCAGTTTGCTTTGTGCGAGTAATGAGTGAAACACGCAGAGTGGATTTGAATTTAGAAAGAGAGAAGAGAATTTGAGTTTATTTTGTTTTTGCGCCGGGATTTTAAGCCTGGCTTATTATGTGCTGATCGTGGTATATGCTGGCATTACAGCTGATTTTGCCTGGTTCTGGGTACTGCTTACAGCGGTTCTGGAAGGCAGCGCAGTACTGATCCGCTATGGCAGAAATCATCCGGGAATTTTCCCTGGATGGCTGGGAACTGTGATCATGGTGGCTGTGCTGATCGGAAGTGTCTGTTTTGGATTTATCTGCAGCCGTGTAATTTCCGGAATGAAGTCTTCCGGGAAAAAGAACCTGGATTATGTAGTTGTGTTAGGTGCTCATGTAAAAGGAGATGTACCATCCAAGGCTTTGGAGCTTCGTCTGAAGGCGGCACTGAAATATGCCAGGGAGAATGAAGATACCACGCTGATCCTTTCCGGCGGACAGGGCTTTGGGGAGGAGATTACGGAAGCGGAATGTATGGAGAATTATCTGACAGCGCATGGTATTTCACAGGAGCGGCTGGTGCTGGAAGAGAAGTCTACAAGCACGAAAGAAAATCTGAAATTTTCAGATGAGCTTACCGGGTGCAGTAAGAAAAATACGGGAATATTGTCAAATAATTTTCACGTGTACCGGGCAGTAAAATTGGCAGAAAAGCTGGGATATAAACATCCTTATGGAATTGCGGCGGCATCAGATCCTATTATGCAGGTGCATTATGTGGTGCGGGAAGTAGCAGCACTTGTAAAAGAAAAACTTCGGGGAAATATCTAATTTTTTATCATCTTTATTTTGCAGATTATTGACAAACCCAAAACCCGAGGCTATAATGGGACACAGTGATAAGAAAACACGTTGACGAGAAGAGTAAACTGTGGAATGTTTCAGAGAGAGGCAGGCAGCTGGAAATGCCTTATCAGGAAACAGTTGAAAACTACCTCCGAGTGGCCCTAATCCGGTCCGGTGATTCCGTTACCATCAAATAAGTGGCCTGGTTTACAGATACGTATGCTATGGCAAGCAGGGTGGAACCGCGAGTATATTCGTCCCTTACAGTGTGAGAGCATTGTAAGGGACTTTTGTTTTTCACGAGCAATGAGTTAAAGTCCACGTTTGTGTGTGACCTTGGAGCCTGCAGCTCGTCTCGTCCCTGCATGGGAGTACAGAAAATGTTTGGTTTTCAGTGCTCAGTCAAACGTTACCATACGTTTTTCGTATCAGACAGTTTCCTGCCGGATACAGTTTCAGAAAAAGAAAAGGAGACACGAATCATGATTATCACATTAAAAGACGGTTCTAAAAAAGAATACGCAGAAGCAAAATCCGTTATCGACATTGCGGCTGATATCAGCGAAGGCCTTGCAAGAGTTGCATGTGCAGGAGAGGTTGACGGAGAAGTTGTTGACCTTAGACATGTAGTTGACAAGGACTGCGAGTTAAGCATCCTGACATTTGAGGATGAGGGTGGAAAAGGCGCTTTCCGTCACACCACATCCCACATTATGGCACAGGCAATCAAGAGACTGTACCCGGATGTAAAGCTTGCAATCGGACCATCTATTGCAGACGGATTTTATTATGATATTGACAGCGAGAACCCGATCACCACAGAGGATCTTGCAAAGATCGAAGTTGAAATGAAGAAAGTGGTAAAGGAAGCACTTCCGATTACCCGTTTTACCAAATCCAGAGAAGAAGCGATCGCATTCTTCAAAGAGAAAAATGAGCCATATAAAGTGGAGCTTATCGAAGATCTTCCAGAAGATGCTGAGATCAGCTTTTATCAGCAGGGTGAGTTTGTTGACCTTTGTGCAGGACCTCACCTTATGACAACCAAACCGGTAAAAGCATTCAAGCTTACCAGCATTGCAGGTGCTTACTGGAGAGGAAGTGAGAAGAATAAAATGCTTACCAGAATCTACGGAACTTCTTTCACAAAGAAAGCAGATCTGGAAGAATATATTACCCGTATGGAAGAGGCGAAGAAACGTGACCACAGAAAGCTTGGTAAAGAGCTTGGTCTGTTCATGATGAGCGACGAAGGTCCTGGATTCCCGTTCTTCCTTCCTAAGGGAATGGTTCTGAAGAATACTCTTCTTGATTACTGGAGAGAAATCCATCAGAAAGCAGGATATGTTGAGATTTCCACACCGATCATGCTGGCACGTCATCTTTGGGAGACATCCGGACACTGGGATCATTACAAAGAAAATATGTATACAACTGTAATTGACGATCAGGATTTTGCAATCAAGCCAATGAACTGTCCGGGAGGTATTCTTGTATACCAGTCAGAACCACGTTCTTACCGTGATCTGCCGCTTCGTATGGGTGAGCTTGGTCTGGTACATCGTCATGAAAAATCCGGACAGCTTCACGGACTTATGCGTGTACGCTGCTTTACACAGGATGATGCCCATATCTTTATGATGCCGGAGCAGATCCGTGAGGAGATCAAAGGGGTTGCAAAACTGATTGACGAGGTATATCAGCTGTTTGGTTTCAAATATCACGTAGAGCTTTCCACACGTCCGGAAGATTCCATGGGAAGTGATGAGGACTGGGAGATGGCTACAGACGCTCTTCGCGGAGCTCTTGACGACCTCGGGCTTAATTATGTAGTAAATGAGGGAGACGGAGCGTTCTACGGACCGAAGATTGACTTCCATCTTGAGGACTCCATCGGAAGAACCTGGCAGTGTGGTACTATCCAGCTTGATTTCCAGCTTCCGCTCCGTTTTAATTGTGAATATGTTGGTGCTGACGGCGAGAAACATCGTCCGATCATGATCCACCGTGTTGCTTTTGGATCCATCGAGCGTTTTATCGGTATTTTGATCGAGCATTTTGCAGGTGCATTCCCAACATGGCTTGCTCCTGTACAGGTGAAGGTGCTTCCGATTTCTGATAAATATATGGATTATGCAGAAAAGGTTGTAAACGAGCTGAAAGAGGCTGGTATTCGTGTCGAAATTGATACCCGTGCTGAGAAAATCGGTTACAAGATCCGTGAGGCAAGACTTCAGAAGATTCCTTATATGCTGGTTGTTGGTGCCAAAGAAGAGGAAGAGGGCAAAGTTTCTGTAAGAAGCCGTTTCCTGGGAGATGAAGGTGCGAAGGATCTTGGAGAGTTCATTACTTCTATCAAAGCTGAGATCAAGAGCAGAGAGAACCGTAAGGTAGAGGTTCAGGAAGAGCAGAAATAAGCCGGATTTTCCGAAAAGTTTTAAGTGAATAAATAGGAACGTGATTTCCATATAAAAGAAAGGCGCTGCTGTGAGATGCGGCGCCTTTCTTGAAAATATTAACATTGTTATAAAATATAGCTGGATTAGGTGAAAAAATATATAATCTTGTGAATTATAGCAGATGAATGCATTATTCGGAAAAGTATTTCGCCTTAATTTCCTCCACTGGCATTTCTTTTCCTGTCCACAGACGGAACGCTTCAGCCCCCTGGTAAAGCAGCATATACATACCGTTGAAGGTGCGGCAGCCAGCCTCTCTTGCTTCGCGCAAGAATCGTGTCTCACGGGGATTGTAGATCACATCTGACACGATCAGATCCGGATGATAAAGACTGGTATCTTCAATAATGGACCCTTCTGTATCAGGAGCCATCCCCACTGAGGTGGCATTGAGAAGAAGCGCACTCTCGGAGATAGCCTGTGCCAGTTCTTCTTTATCCTTGTTTTCGTGAAGAATGGCCTGGCAGGGAAGAGTGGCGTTGATATTTTCCACCAGCTTCTGTGTGCGGTTCCAGAAACGACTGGTCTCACGGGCAAAAATATGGATTTTTTTTACCCCGTCAAGGGCAGCCTGTGCACAGATGGCAGTAGCTGCACCACCGGCTCCCATGATGGTGATGGTTTTTCCGATCACATCATATCCTGCATCTCTGACAGCCTGCATGTATCCTACACCGTCAGTGTTATAGCCGGTAAGGCGTCCATTGTCATTGACTACGGTGTTCACAGCGCCGATCAGTCGGGCAGCAGGGGAAAGCTCGTCCAGAAGCTCCACGATCTTGTTTTTGTTTGGCATGGTAAGGTTAAAGCCACGAATTCCGCAAGTTTTCAGTCCCATGACAGCAGTTTCCAGATTTTCCTCGTTTACATTGAAGCAAAGATAAGTGTAATCAAGATCAAGAAGATGGAATGCTTCATTGTGCATAAGTGGTGAAATACTGTGTGCCACCGGACTTCCAAGAAGTGCGGTAAGCTGTGTGTGACCGGTAATTGGGATCATAAGGTACCTCCTGAAGTTTCTATTATTTTGAAAGTCCAAGGCAATAGCAGTGACTGATCTGGGGTAGAGCGTGTGTGAAAAATCATTCCCGCAATCTGCACGCCCCACTTTGCGGTATAT
>OLOD01001824.1_pt1 | contig 12278 bp, 4 predicted proteins | sample 1671921 | NCBI WGS metagenome assembly OLOD01 (sample SAMEA3136626, study PRJEB25190) | human gut metagenome | biome: human gut; feature: human-associated habitat; material: faeces | place: Austria | collected 2013
AACGCCGGAGCCCACGGCAGAACCCACCCCGACCCCGGAACCGACAGCCACCGCAACGGCCACCCCTGTGCCGACCGTGACCCCCACCGCCACCCCGGAACCGACCGAACAGCCGCAGAAGATGTACGCCGCAAAAAGCGTGGATAGCGTGCAGGCAGTTAGTGAGCAGGAAGCGACAGATGGATTCACGGTTTACTTTGTCGTTCCGGATAAGATTAATGGGGAGACCGTTTCAGCTTCCCATGAAATTAGGCTTAATGTAAGAACTGATGCAACTCCGGGCAATTCTGATAAGGGTGAGTGGTGGCATTCGCATCCAATGGAGCCGACCGGACGGAAAACAGAAGATGGACATAAGATTTATGCCGTTAAGAATTGTAAAGATATAGAAGGAAAAAACTTTCTAGAAATACAGTTCCAGTTATACGAAGGTTCTACTTGGAAAGGAGAGATTAAGCTAAATAGTAACCTGGGTCCTATAAGCGACTACAATAACAAAATGTATGATCCAACTAAAGGTGAATGGACAGACGATTCCATCCTGACGAGTCATACATACTATGCAGGCAAACCCATCAAGTTCGAAAACCGCAGTACAGCTGATTTAACGAGCGTAAAGGCAAATTTCTATATCCCTGATGAAAAAAGTGAAACCTTAACATTGGTTAATGATGGCTCAGAAGCTAAACCTGTTGCTAAGGAAGAATTCGTTACTTTTACCATCCCAGACGTGGAATGCTCTTATGTTCAGTTTACATGGGTTGAGGACGGTAAAAACAAATCCAGCAACTTCTATAACTTCTATAACGAATCTGTTAGTGGTAATGATAAAGAATCCTTTATGTACAGTGAAACAAGGAACTGCTTTATCTATACTGGCGCAGACAACGTAAGATGGGGTAGAGAAAACTCTTTCCGTATCTATTACGATGCTACTTTCTCAAAGCTGCCAACAACAGGAACGGGTGATACTAGCGGCAACTATTCAATCCCAAAAGCCAATAATTCAGAGACCATTTATTATCGGATAAAAGGAGGCAACGGAAACTCCGAAAAAGGCACGCTGGTAAAAGATGATACAAACGAAAACCTTTATTATGTTGACATTCCCCAAGAATATAGTTCAAATAGTTCAATCATCTTTTCCGGTGAAGAAATTAACGATGACAATGCGACAAAAGGAAATGGAGTAAGTACAGAGTGGCTGGAGATTCCCACAGATGGCAAAAATTGCTTCTATGCGGATACGAATGACGATGCAGTATATAAAGGTACCACTCGTGGCGGCTACTGGGCTCCAAAAGGTACCCTGCGTGATGCCGAAACGTGGAAAAATACTGACACTACTGACACTACTAAAACTAAAGTAGTAGATATTGAATCCGCTCCTTTTACGGAAGAAGCAAACACAAAATATGTTACCAGTACGCTGTATGACTATTATACAGATTACGAACTGAATGGCAAGAACCGTGATAGCTACGGTGACTGGACTGGTGAAAGTCACCGCACCTGGGTACCCTTCCGTGAATTTGATCAGGCGCTGAGCGATTATTATCAGGATGCAAAGGCCCCATACCCGATTTATACCGGACATTTCCAGCCTGATAATGGACATGAATTTAGCCAGATTGCAGATACATTAAATTTGTTTGGGTACGACAATGATTCCAGAAAATTTAATCATTTTATGGCAATCAATAACTCTCAGCGTAATGACGATAATACCAATGGAAGTAATCATACAAACTATGCCTATCAGGGATTGGTTGCGGATAAAACATCCACCGGTAACGCAGATGGAGCACCGTTGTTAAACGGAACAGAAAAAGCAACAGTAGAGCCGCACTTTAACAAAGAGTTCCTCTTAGGAAAGAATAGTAAAAATGCAAAGCTTGGTGATGTGTACGACAACGTTGCGTTCCCCTTTACCAAGGAACAGATTTTTAATGAGGATCAGGGCGTTGATTATTGGTACTTTGACAGCAAGGATACAACCTTGTATCTAAAACAAGATTCGGAACAAAATTCGGATTCAAAATATTTTCTCAAAAAAAGTACCGACAGAGGGCGTTCTGAGAATGTGAATGCGTCATCGGGCCCGCAAGGCCACTATGGCTACTTCCCGTTCAATGAAACAGCAACCGGTGGTAAGGCTTCTACCTACAATTACGGCTTTGGCACCAAGCTGCAGATGGATTTTACCCTGACGGATGACGGCATGGTGGAAACCAATAAGATTGGTAAAGATGGAAAAAAGGAAAAAACCAACATCAAGTTCTTCTTCTCCGGTGACGATGACGTTTGGGTATTCATTGATGGCCAGCTGGTGCTTGACGTTGGCGGTGCCCATGGTAAGGTTTCCGGCCTGCTGGAATTTGGCGAGACAAAAGATGGGAAAAATAGTGTAACAGCCTATGTCAGTAAGGTCAAAAAAGGCGGAACGGCAAAAGATAATGATATAGATGAAAAAACTGTCAATTCCGCTGTCAAGACCGTGAAATATAATGGCAATGACATTTATTTCTACGCGAAAAACACAAATCTTGAACCACTCGACAAAGGCAAAAAGCACACCCTTACCATGTACTACATGGAACGCGGTATGTGGGAATCCAACATGGCGGTGGCGTTCAACTTCCCGGATAATAACGAGCTGCAGGTTCAAAAAGAGGTCGATCTGAGCAAGGTTGACCCGGACTTCCAAAAATGCTTTACAAACCAGAAAATCTTCAACTTCACCATCCAGAACCAGGCAACCCATTATGGAACAAAATTGGCCGATGGCCCGGATACAAACGGTACTCAGTCCCAAGTGGTGAATTTGGAGGCAAGCAAGATTGAACCCGCAACCCCAAAAAACGATGCCTACATTTTCAAGTTGGATAAAAACCCCCTGCCAGATTCCGAGGCGGATACCAAACAGGTCCTTCACTGGTACGCACGCTATATGGATACGGAACCCGTCAGTAAATGGCGTAAGAACCGTTATGGCATCCTGACGCTGGAAGCCCCCATCAATATCGAAAACGAGCGCTTCCTTACGTTCGAGGTTTACGTTGACCACAGTGATGGTGGTGACCTTTCCCTCAACAACCTGTATCTGGAACTGCTGGATAATCAAACACCTAACCCCGGCCAAAAAGGCAGCCTTGGCACATCAGGCATTAACGGCGCAACGTATGGCTCGGTCGAACTGAAGACAGACCAATGGGTCACCGTAAAGCTGGACCTGAACAAGATGAAAGAGCAGGGCGGTTCGAACGGCAAATTTAGCGGCAACGTTACAACCATCCGCGTGGGCGATAACTATAGCCGCAACATCTATTTCAGGAACTTTACCTTCATTCCCAAAGCGAAGCCACGTACGATGTCCGGCTTTACAACCGATCAGAAGGACATCCCGGATTACGGCTCCGCCGAAAGCGGTAAGCTGCAAAACGCCGAAAACGCACAGTACACCTCCAACATGGACAACGACACCCAGTTGGTGGAAGGCGACGGACGCTTTGTTCTGGAAGATGGAGAAATCGTTACCTTCAGCGACCAGTTCCGCCGCGGCAGCTACATTTCGCTCAAAGAGGAACTGAACGAAAAACTGTACGACACCACATGGACGGTGTACGAGAACAGGCAGGTGGTTAAGTCGATGAAGGGCGGTGGCGAGGTAACGTCCGTGGAAGTTGCCAACACGAACAAGTCGCTAGATGGGCAGAATGATCCCCCCAAAGGCCCCGATGATGGCCGAACGGAAGTTTATGTCCCTGATGAAAATGTGAAGAATGAGGGCTACAAGGAGAACGCGAAGCCCGACACCAACACCATCGTCTTTCGCTCCTATAAGGATCCGGACGAAAAAAGCTCCACGCTGACAAAGCTAAAGGTAAAATACGTCAACAAGGTCAAAACCGGCGGGCTGAAAATCCAAAAGAAGCCCGCAGATGGCGAAACCTTGACCGGAACCTACAAGTTCAAAGTTACCTTTGATAATGTTGGCGGTGAGGGTCTGGAAGATGGGGACATCATAAAGTATGTTGAGATCAAAATGGGCGAAAATGCCGATAACACCGGAACCATCACCGGCATCCCCGTTGGCACCCGCTATACCATCGAGGAAGTCGAAAACAACGATGGTGCCAGACTGCAAAGCGTAACCGTTCCGACTGATTGCCATTCCGCCCATGTGTTCAACAACAACACCATGGTGGAAGGCAAGATTGTGGAGAGCGCCGACCCGAACAATCCGGAAGTTACCGCAATCTTTACCAACACCCGGCGCACACTGATCAACATTGAGTTCGACAAGCTCTGGAGAGATGCAGACGATAAGGAACTTAAGAACCAGCCGGAAGCGATTTACATCCAGCTCCAGCGCCGCCTGGAAGGCAGCACAAATGATAAAGATTGGAAACCGGTAAAATACCCGGCTGACAACACGCTGGACTATGTTACCATTAAGCGCGGTGAAAACGTCTGGCAGTTTACCTTTAGCGGTTTGGATCAGTACCAAATCAATACGGATAATAAGCACATCAATTATGAATACCGCATTGTGGAAGGTACGGTGACAGGTACCGGGGAAAATAGCAAATTTGCCCCGGCAAACGGAACCATTACGATTAAAGGCAATACGTATGTTGTAACGGCTAAAGCGGAAGCAAAAAGCGAAACGAGCAGCGAAACGAACAGCGCGGGCAGCTCAACAGGCAATACAGCCACAGTAACCCCCGATGGAACCATCACCGGCGGCAGCGGCAAGATTGAGCTGACCAACACGCTGCAGAACCCGAAGTTTGTACTGGATATCATCAAGCAGGACGCCAATAACGAGAAAAACCTACTAGATGGTGTTGAGTTCAAGCTGGAAAAGCTGAAAGCCGAAACAACCGGAGGAGAACCGCAGGTAGATACTACCTATAAATTCAGTAGCAACGAAAACAAAAATTATTTGACCGGTATAACCGGGGCGGACGGCAAAATCACCAATATGTTCACAAATCTGGAACCCGGTACATACCGCCTGACGGAAACCAAGGCACATCCGGGGTACAACCTGTTGGCAAAGCCAATTGAGATCAAATTTACCCAAGAGGGCAAGTGTTATATTGATGGACTGGCAATTGAGGACAAAGACAAGTTTAAGCCGGGCGCCAATAACACCTACACCATGACCCTTACCGTTCTGAACCGTAAAACGCCTGAGCTGCCCCACACGGGTGCAGACGCGCCAAGCCTGTGGCTGCTGATCGGCATGCCGCTGGCGGTGGCAGGGGTGTTGATATTCACATTCCGCTACAACAGGAAAGGGGGCCGGCGACATTAACCATCCCCCGGAAACCCAGCAACCCCCAGGGTACAGCCCGCTAGTGCGCGCCCGTTTACGGCAGGGCGCAGCCTTAAGCCAAGTGGGCAAGCGGCCCAGTTTTTCCTCCTTTTTTCTTCACGGCACAGTGCGGGCGGCGCGGCAGCGTTTCCCCGCTGCAGCGCCCCGCACTGCACGCCGTGCTGATGCAGAACCCTTAAGCCGGGCGGCCCCGCCGCCCATCCGATGATGATTTTTTTAAGAGAAGAGGTACTGAAATGAAAAAAGCAAAACGTTTTCTCACAGGCCTGTTGAGCGCCGCCCTGGCCCTCAGCCTGTGCGCCATGCCAGCAATGGCGGAGGATGTAACAGGTGAGACTACACCCACAGCTCCCCTGGCTAGCGCTATTGATAAAGGTGCAAAGGGTACCATCACGATTCACAAGTATGAATATAATGGTAACGATGATAAAAACGGCACAGGTGTAGCAGGAGACGCGAACAATGTGCCCACAGATGCAAAAGACTTGGAAGGTGCAACCTTTACCTATTATCAGGTAATGACTGCGGATGAACTGGTCGAGTACTATAATGGTAAGAGCACAGAGAAGGTAGGCATCGACACTTATGTTGATAAGAATGGTCAGATTCTTTCTGCTTATGCTAATAAGCCAAATGGCTCTGGTAAGACGGGCAAGAATGGCATTGTAAAGTTTGGCGATGGCGAGACGGGCCTGCCGGTTGGCTTGTATGTTATTATCGAAACTGAAACCCCCGCTAAGGTAACGACCCCGGTTGAACCGTTCCTGGTATCGCTTCCTATGGCAAATCCAACCAATAAGGCAGAGTGGATGTACGATGTGTATGTATTCCCTAAAAATGCAACGACCTACGGCAAAGTGACCTTGGAGAAAAAAGGCCGCGTGGGCGGTGGAACTCCAGAGAATCTGAATGGCGTTACATACAAGCTTGAAAAGAAGGTAAAAGATGATCCCGAAACATGGGAAGAAGTAACCAAAAATGAGCAAACGGATGAAGATCTTGGAACGTTAAAGACGACTGATGGCAAGATTACTGTAAGCGGTCTGTCTCAGGGTACCTACCGTTTTATCGAACAGAGCTATGATCCAGATACTGGTTATATTCTTGATCAGACTCCGATTGTGTTTGTAGTTGACAGCGAGGGCAAGATTACGTATGGTAGCAAAACGGAATCAAATGTTACCATTGAAGTTATCAATGAAAAGCCGGATTTGGAAAAGAAAGTAATTGATAAAGACAATACCGAAACAGAAGATACAGATTACAGCGTAGGCGACCATGTTCCGTATACGATTACAGTAAGTGTTCCTAATAACATTACGAAGCTTAGTACCTTTGAAGTAACGGATACGCCTAACAACTTGAAGTATGATGGGAATGCTACATTGACCTGCGAAGGCATTGCTGTGGATGAAGCGGTATATAGGATTACTACCAAGGGTGAAGATGTTCCTGCAAATGGCTTTAAGATTACATTTACCCCTGCTGCTATGGAAAATTATGCAGGGAAGAATATTGTGATTTCTTATACTGCCGAAATGACGGCTGCTGCTAGCACGCCGAAAGATGGTAATCACAATACTGCAAAGTTGAAGTATACCAATAAGATTAATGTCAATGGTCAGCCGGATGACGGCTCTAACAGCGAGATTCATGACGATACCGTTGTTTATAGCTATACAATCAATGTGCATAAAGACGGTGATGATAAAAAGAATCTAGTCGGTGTAAAGTTTGACTTGTACAAGCAGGTTCCGGAGCAGGAAGCCGGAGATAAGGCTTTGACAGCGGATGAAGTGAAAGCATATGGTCTGCCTACTGCAGAAGCTGGAAAAGTGTGGGTTAAAGTAAACACAGATACGTTGGTAACAGATAGCGAAGGTAATATTCATCAGGATGGCTTAGCAAATGGTGATTACTACTTGGTTGAGAAAGAGACTCTTGATAGTTATAATTTGCTGAACGGTCCTGTCAAGGTTACGCTGAACATTAGCGAAGAGACGTCTTGGAATGAAAACTTTGAGTACAAAGATGGCGTTTTGACAAAGCATGATTGGGATCAGAAAACAACGAAGTTTACCGATGATAAGGGAAAAGACGTTACTGACACTGCTACAATCACGGTTACTGTCATCAACCGTAGGGGCTTCGACCTGCCCACCACCGGTGGTTTCGGCACCCTGCTGTTCAGCGGCATTGGTGTGCTGCTGGTTGTGGCCGGTGTTGGCGTGCTGCTGAGCCTGAAAAAGAAGAACCGCGCCTGATGCGCCCGCCGCAAGGCAAAACAATGTTACAATTCACCAATAGGGTATAGAGGGATAATCCATCATACACAGGGGGAGGGCCGGATTTGGCCCTCCCCCTATGGTGGGTTATTGGGGAATAATTTTTTTTGGGTGTACATGGCCGTTGTTCGGTTGATTTTTAGGTTCTGCGTGGGGAACCACCCTACGGGTTAGGTTTGTGGCGGGGAACCACCCCACGGCCGTTAGGTTTGTGGCGAGGAACCACCCCTCAGTCTGCGTTGCAGACAGCTCCCCTCAAAGGGGAGCCACCGCAAACATAAGGTGAGATATTGGCGCCCCTTGAGGGGTGACTCCCCGCGGGGCGGGGAGATGTCGCGGAGCGACAGAGGGGACGGGGCGCTGTTTGCGCTGGACGCGGAGCACCCTGAGGGGTGGTTCCCCGTGCAGAACCTAAAAATAAATAGGGCAAGGCCCGTCAACGGGCCGATGGCGAGCATCGGCCCCTACAAATGATTTGCAACGTTTGCGGCGCGGGGTGGATGGGCGGCAATTATTAGGCCCGTCAAACGGGGCGTCGGGGACGCCGCCCCCTACATGCAGGGCGAGGTTTATTACAATTTTGTGGTGTGCAACGCCGTAAGGCCCTACAGATTATTTTATTGTTATTCACTACCCTAAAAACCACCCCCAACCCAATATCTCCTGAGCGGCGCAATGCGCCGCGGTCCACCACAATTATTCATTATTCTTTATTATTTATTCTTTCGCCTACTTCCAATTTCTAATTGCATCAGCTCCCAACTTCAACCCTCTCACGGAAAGGTTCGCGGTGACGCTATGGATACCACAACAAAACTAAAAGTCGGCTTTGCGGCCTTGATGATCCTGTCCGGCATTGGGGTGGCATCGTACCCGGTTATCAGCAACGCGGTGGCGCAGCGCCACGCCAGCGAAGCGATCCAAAATTACGATGATACCGTAAAAAGCATGGATACCGAAAAACTGGACGCCGCCAAGGAGGCCGCCCGCCGCTATAACCAGCAGCTGGACAGCGCCGTGGAGCGCGATGCCGCAGGCGAAGCGGAGGATACCGGCACCAGCTATGTGGACCTTGTGGATGTGGGCGAAAGCCTGGGGTATATCACCATCCCGAAAATTGACGTCAACCTGCCGATTTACGAAGGCACCAGCGATGATGTGCTGCAAAGGGGCGTTGGCCATCTGGAAGGCTCCAGCTACCCCCTTGGCGGCGAAAGCACCCACAGCGTGCTGACCGGCCACCGCGGCCTGCCCGAAGCCGTGCTGTTCACCGACCTGGACAAGCTGGAAGAGGGCGACTGTTTCTACCTGCATATTCTGGATGAAACGCTGGCGTACCAGGTGGATCAAATCAAAGTGGTGGAACCGGAGCACACCGAGGATCTGGAAATCACCGCGGGGCAGGATTACTGCACCCTTGTTACCTGCACGCCGTATGCCATCAACACCCACCGCATGCTTGTGCGCGGCACCCGCATCCCTTATAATGGAGAGGAAGAAACCAACACCCCGCAGGCCGTGCAGTATCAGGCGCTGCGCACCGGAACGGTGGTCAAGCGCGTGGTGGATGCCTGGCCGTGGATCGCGGTAACGGGCAGCATTGTGATCGGCGGCGAAGCGCTGCTGCTGCTTTTGCTGCTGCACCGCTGCAAAAAGCGCGAGGAGGATGACTAAATGGGACGGCTGATTGCTAAAATTCTGGCCTGGCTGGCCATTTTGCTGGGGCTGGCGCTGTTGATACAGCCCACCGCCGCCCAGTGGTGGACCAGCACCCGCAACGCCAAAACCGCTGCGCAGTTTGCGGCCCGCGCCGAAGCCCAGCCCACCGCCCCCGCGGCGGAGGAAACCACAGCCGAACCCCCGGAGCCGGAACGCGCCTACCCTGAACTGTACGCCGCGATGCAGGACTATAACGCGGAAATTTACGCCGGGGGCCAAAGCGGCCTGACCGACCCGTTCGCCTACGAGGAAGCCCCGCTGGACCTTGCTGCCTATGGCTATGACGATGATGTGCTGGCTGTGCTGTGGATCCCGCGCCTGAACCTGGAGCTGCCCGTTTACCTGGGCGCCAGCCGCGAAAACCTGGCCAAAGGCGCGGCGCTGCTGGGCCAGACCTCGATGCCGCTGGGCGGCGAAAACACCAACACCGTGATTGCCGCCCACCGCGGCTATTATGGCGCGGAAATGCTGCGCAACGTGCAGCAGATCCAGGTGGGGGACAAGATCCAGCTGACCACCCCGTGGGAAACGCTGATTTACCGCGTGAGCGAGCTGAAAATTATTGACCCCAGCGATATCAACGCCGTGCTGATCCAGCCGGGGCGGGACCTGCTGACCCTTTCCACCTGCCACCCCTACACCCGCAACAGCCAGCGCTACCTGGTAATTGCGGAGCACGACACCGCCGCTGCGGACACCACCAAAGAGGAGGATTTGCAGGAAAGCGCCGCTACCTGGGACGAAACGCCGCGCCAGGTGACCGTGGAGGATGCCGGCGGCAGCTCCATTGCCGAAGTGGCCCCCCAGGCCCTGACCCCATTGCCGGGGGAGGGCAGCGCGGAATCCGAGGGGAGCGCGATCTCCAATACCATGATCTGGCTGGAAAACAACGCACTGTGGGCCGGGCTGGTGGTTATTGCCGCCGCCGTTGGCATTATGGTGATATGGAAAAAACACCGGGAGGATTAACCATGCAGTACACACAGCAGGCCGCCGCCGTTACGGCCGAAGTAAACAAGGCCGTGCAGGGCAAACAGCAAACGGTAAACACCATCTGGATGGCCATGCTGGCGGGCGGCCATGTGCTGATTGAGGATATTCCCGGCGTGGGCAAAACTACGCTGGCGCTGGCCTTTGCCCGCGCGCTGGACCTGAAAGAAAGCCGCGTGCAGTTTACGCCGGATGTTCTGCCGTCCGATTTGGTGGGATTTTCCGTTTACCAGAAAGAGACCGGCAAGTTTGTGTACCACGCCGGTGCGGTGATGTGCAACCTGTTTTTGGGCGATGAGATCAACCGTACCTCCTCCCGCACGCAGTCGGCTTTGTTGGAAGTGATGGAAGAAGGCACGGTGACGGTGGACGGCACCACCCGCCCGGTGCCCGCACCCTTTACCGTAATTGCAACCCAGAACCCCATCGGCGCCGCCGGCACGCAGATGCTGCCGCAGTCTCAGCTGGACCGTTTCATGGTCTGCGCCGTAATGGGCTACCCCGATGAGGAAGCGGAGCTGGCAATTTTGGCCGGGCAGAGCAAAGGCCGCCTGCTGGACCGTGTGCGCCCCGTTGCCGGTCAGGCGGATCTGCTTGCCATGCAGCAGGAGGTCAGCACGGTATTTGTGCATGAGCTGATGTACCGCTACATTGTGGCGCTGGCCCAGGCCAGCCGCAAGGACCCGCGCCTGGCCGTGGGGTTAAGCCCCCGTGCCACCCTGGCGCTGACCAGCATGACGCGCGCGGCGGCGTATCTGGCGGGGCGGGATTTTGTTGCCCCGCAGGATGTGACCGCTGTGTTTGATGCGGTTGCCCGCCACCGCCTGGTGCTGAACGACCAGGCCCGCGCAGGCGGCGAAACGGTGGACAGCGTAATGCAGGACCTGCTGCGCACCGTGCCGCGTCCCCGCCCCGAAAAGGCTGACCGCCATGGCAGGTAAGCTGGGCCGGGCGCTGGTGCTTTTGGTGCTGCTGGCTGCGGCGCTCATCACCCAGACACCGCTGGCGGTGTTCCTGTTAGCGTTTGCGCTGGTGCTTCTGGTGCTGCTGCGGCTGGATGCCGCCTATCTGCGCAGGCAGGTAACGGCAGAGTTGCTGGTGCCGGACAAACCCGTGATACAGGGCGAAGATTTTACCCTGACGGTTCGGCTGCGCAACCGCAGCCGGTTGCCCATCCCTGCGCTTGTGGTGCTGCTGAACGCCGCCGATGAATGGGGCGGCGGGCAGATCACCCTGCGCTGCGCCGCCATGCTGGGCGGCAAGGAGAGCGCCGAACAGCGCATTACCCTAAACGCAGGCAAAAGCGGCGTGTGGAGCATTGCGGTGCGGGGCATCACCCTGCGGGATCACCTGGGGGTGTTCACCGCGGCGTGCCCGGCTGCCGTGCAAAGCCAGAGCATCTGTGTGCTGCCCGCTGCCGCGGCTGGCAAAGCCAAAGCGGAAACCGCCCCCGATGAGGACGGCGACGAAGCCGACACCCGCGCCGCCCTGGGCGGCAGCTATGAGCTGCGGGAGTACCGGGACGGGGATACCCTCAAGCAGGTACACTGGAAGCTGAGTGCCAAACTGGACCGCCTGATGGTGCGCGAACCGCTGACCGCCCTGCGCGCTGCCCTGACCCCCGGTGGGGACCTGGACGGAGCGGAGGAATGGGGGGATTTTCCCCAACAGGCGGCGAAGCACCGCAAAAACCCGCCCAAGCGCAAAAAAGAACGTACTGCCCTGAGCCGGCGCGGCGCTGCCGACCCCGGCAGTGGGCTGAAGTTTGTGGACCGTGTGCTGGTGAGCACCCAGCGCCCCGCAGCGCACCCCGCGTTGTGGCTGGCGGCAGATGCCGCGCTGCTGCTGGCGCTCACCTTTGGTTTGCTGCTGGTGCTTTCCACCGGGTTCGGCATTGCGGTGCCGTTGTGGGTGTGCCCCGCAGCTTTTCGGCCGTTTCC